>ENA-UOOK01000638-UOOK01000638.1-fermentation-metagenome-genome-assembly--contig:-NODE-638-length-46323-cov-9.324933_pt1 | contig 46323 bp, 34 predicted proteins | sample MGYA00245777_ERZ724023 | MGnify/ENA primary metagenome ERZ724023 (study PRJEB28704, sample SAMN03018312) | fermentation metagenome | biome: anthropogenic terrestrial biome; feature: soil; material...
AGAGCGCATGATTCATAATCATGAGGTCGAGAGTTCAATTCTCTCTCTCGCTACACAGAAAATCAACCACTTCCATTATAAAAGATGGAGGTGGTTTTTGTTTTTTGCCGGGTTTTAGCCAGTATATCATGGCCTGCAGATAGTAAAACTTACCTTGCCTCTTATTTCTTATCCGTTATCCGGTACTCTCATCCTACAAACTCTTTTTCCAGTTCTTCCAGTGTCTTCCCTTTGGTTTCAGGAACATATTTCAGCACGTATAACAGATTAGCAAGACAAATCAGGGCAAAAATCAGGAAAGTAATTCCACCACTCAATCTTTCAAGCATGACAGGAAAAGAGATGCTTACGATGGAGCAGGCAATCCAAAGCGCAACAATGGCTATCGACATTCCTTTGCTTCGCAGGCGATTTGGGAACAATTCGGTTGCCACAACCCAGAGAGCAGGACCCAGTGATGCGGCAAAAAAGGCAATGTATCCGAGGATAAATACCAGCACCAAAACTCCGGAAGTCTGACTGGAAAAGTACAGTATTGACAACCCTGTGAGCATTAACATCATACCGGTTGAACCGATAATAATTAAAAGTTTACGTCCAAAACGGTCGATTAAAACCATTGCGACCAATGTAAAGACCAGGTTGGTGCTCCCAATGAGAATGGTTTGCAACAAGGCCGAATCATTACTCTGCCCCACATCTGCAAATATTTTTGGTGCATAGTACATAATTGTATTGATTCCGGTAATTTGCTGAAAAACAGCTAATATAATCCCGATAAACAGGAGCGGTTTGACTTTGGGAGCCAGGAGCTCCCTAAAAGTTGATACCTCCTGGTTTTTTAATGTCTCTTCGATTTCCTTCAGTTCGAAAGAGGCAGATTCTTTTCCGGAGGTTTTGATTAACACTTTTAAAGCATCATCATTCCGTCCCCAGGCAACCAGCCAGCGCGGGCTTTCCGGTACCAGGAACATGCTGAAGAAAAGCAATATGGCAGGTGCAGCCATCACCAGTAACATCCATCGCCAATTGTTATCCCCGGTATTCACCAGCAAATAATTGCTGAAGAAAGCCACCTGGATACCAATTACAATTGCCAGTTGGTTAAGTGAAACCAGGGTACCGCGACTTTTGGCCGGGGCCAGTTCTGCAATGTACATTGGCGATAATATCGAAGCGACTCCGACTGCAATTCCACCCAAAACACGTGAAATTACGAAGAAGGATAGGGAATGTGCTGAAGCGCTTCCAACAGCCGAAATAATAAAGAATAATGCCGCTGCCATCAGTACTTTTTTACGTCCATAGTGGTCACCGGCTTTTCCGGCCAGAAAAACCCCCACTGTGCAACCAAAAAGTAAACTGCTTACTGTCCAGCCCAGTCCTGCTTCTGACAAGCCGAAATAAGGCTGAATAAAATTGATGGTTCCGGAAATAACAGCAGTGTCAAAACCGAATAAAAGCCCGCCCAGGGAGGCAACCACTGAAATAAGTAAAACGTAAAGCTTCATGGATTTTTGTTACCTTTTAATTACCTAAACAGGAATAGTTATAAAACGGGACAAAAAAGCTTTTCCCGGCCGGTAAAGTTATCATTCCTTTTGCATTTAGTTTGTTGTTGATTGCAGGACGGAGTCTTAACTATTACCACGCAACAGATCTTCAAGAGCTACTGATAATGACGTCTTTTGATCCCTGTATTTGATGATTACCGGACAGTAGAGATGAATCCCCTTCTCCTTGCCGAATCCGTTGTTAACCGGCCTGCTTCCGGCAACCACAACCGCTCCAGCCGGAACCCTCAAGGGAATGGATTCGCTCTTTCTGAGATACTCACCGGTAGTATTGTCAAAAATCGGTGTGGAACCATTCAGTATAACTCCTGTACCCAACACGGCTCTTTCTTCAATGATTGTCCCTTCATAAATGCCGCAGTTACCGCCTACAAAGACATTATCTTCGATAATTACCGGCATAGCATTAACCGGTTCAAGGACTCCTCCAATCTGTGATCCTGCCGAGATATGAACATTCTTGCCTATCTGTGCACAGGAACCTACCAATGCATTGGAGTCAATCATGCATCCGCTGTCAATATATGCACCTGTATTTATGTATGAAGGAGGCATTATGACTGCTCCGGCAGCTACATATGCACCGCTCCTGACGGAGGTGCCACCGGGAACGACCCTGACACCGTCAATTGTATTGAATGACCTTACCGGGAATGTGTCCTTGTCATGGAATGAGAAAGAGTCACCCCCGTATTCCTTCATGACGCCAAATTTGAAACCCCAGAGGATCACACTCTTCACCCATGAGTTAATTATCCACCCTGTCTCGCCTCTGACGGCTACTCTCAGATCCCCGCTTTCCAGCGCTTCCCTGACCTCATAGAAGAGGGAAAGTGACCTTTCCGGATCTCCGGAACCGGCAATCTTTTCAAATTCTCCTTTCAGTTCTGAGATGTTTTTCATAACCTGTTGATTTTTAATTTTTAAAGATCCGATAGTCCTTCCAAAATACTCTCCATTAACTTGTCTGTCTGAACGGTCGAGCCTGTCAATGGCAGTCTCAGCCTGTTCTTTATCAAGCCTTTGAGCGCAAGTGCCGATTTCACCGGGATTGGGTTGGTTTCAACAAAACAGGCTTTGAAAAGGGGCATGAGCCTGTGGTGCAAAACCGCAGCCTCTTTCGTGCGTCCTTCAGACAGAAGTGCGGTCATTTTCACTAAGGGTGAGGGGGCAATGTTTGAAGCAACGCTTATAGCACCTTTAGCCCCGGTACACATCAGGGGGAAGATCATATCATCATTCCCTGAAAACACTGAGAATCCTTCCGGGGCCAGACGGATAATCTCACTTACCTGTTCATAATTAACGCATGCCTCTTTGACGGCGATAATATTTTTAAGTTCAGCCAGCCTGAGTGTTGTTTCAGCTGACATGTTAATGCTGGTCCGGCCGGGAATATTATATAGAATAATTGGGGTGGAGGTCGATTCCGAGACAGCTTTAAAGTGCAGGAAGATTCCCTCCTGAGTGGGTTTGTTGTAATAGGGGACCACAACCAGGAAGGCATCAGGGTTAAACCTGGAAAGGATTGAGATGTTTTTAATTACAGCCTTTGTGGAGTTGGCACCAACTCCTGCAACTACCGGTACTTTGCTATCGTTCAGTTCCATGATGGTGGCGATAAGTCTCTCCCTCTCCTCTTCTTCCAGGCATGGAGTTTCCCCGGTAGTGCCCAGCGGCACGAGAAAATCTATCGAGGCATCAAGCTGCCTTCTGACCAATGTGCCCAGAGAATCCCAGTCAATCTCAAGGTTGTCATCAAATGGCGTGATCAATGCAGTGCCACATCCTCTAATCTCTCTCATTTAACATTGCTTTTTTAAATTTTTCCCTTAATAGTTCCGTGAAATCAAATACACCTTCAAGGTCCGAAGTCCAGAACGCTGACTGTATTGCCCCGGAGGCAAAACCTCTTCTTGAAAAAGCTTCGTGAGTCAGTACAATCCGGTCATCTTCGGATTCGAAACCCAGGTTATGTATACCTGGTATGTAGCCGCACCTGACCGATTGCAGGGAGCACTCTTTGCCGGTCTCCTTCTCGACGATGTTTCTGAGAGTGCCGGCTGTGCCTGATGGTGTGTCAACCTTGAACTTGTGGTGAAATTCGGTAATATATGAGTCATAACCACCCGATACAGCAAGCAGTACTGACGAAATCCGGGCAATCTCAAAAAAGATGTTGACCCCGACAGAAAAATTGGAGGCATGGATCATTGTGGTTCCCCTTTCCCGGAAGTATCCGGTGATTTCTTCTTTTACATCATCCCATCCTGTGGTTCCGATCACAGCAGCCCTGAAATTATCGGCAATAAAGCGATAATTATTCCGGAATGACATTGGAGTTGTGAAATCAATGCATACCGATTCAGATGCGATTATCTTGTCAAATCCGCAAATGTCCTCGGTTGTATAGAGAGTAACATCTGCTCTATCATGAAGGATGGAATAGATCTCCCTGCCCATCCTGCCATACCCTGAAATCACTATTTTCATCATTCGAAAAACTCTTTATGCAATGAGCTGACCACTGGTGTCAGGTCACTCCTGTTTACAACAAAGCTTATGTTTATGTCAGAAGCCCCCTGACTTATCATTGTAATATTGTAATCACTTACTGCACTGAAAATTCTTTTTGCGAGACCGGTAGTCTCTTTCAGGTTTTTCCCTACAATTGAGACCTGTGATTTGTTGCTGTTCACCGATACTATTGCAAACTGCGATAATTCTGCAACAATGCCATCCAGACTTCTTTCCGAATCAACTGTAAGAGAGACGTTTACCTCTGAGGTGCTGATAAGATCCACTGAGATTCCGTATTTCCCGAATACTTCGAAAAGCCGGGTAAGGAAACCAAAGGCATTCAGCATCTTCATTGAGTAGATGTTGATTACTGTAATATTTTCCTTGAAGGAGATAGCCTTTACCCCATTCTCATGAACCAGTTCGTCTTTCAGGATGAGAGTACCCTGCTTTTCAGGCTGCATTGAGTTCAGGACCCGTACCGGGATATTTTTTTCTATTGCAGGCTGTATGGTTGCCGGGTGAAGGACTTTCGCACCGAAGAATGAGAGTTCGGCAGCTTCGTTGAATGACATTACCGGGATACTCCTTGTTTTTTTAACTTTCTTCGGGTCAGTGGTATGGACACCATCAACATCTTTCCAGATCTGTATCTCGGAGGCATTTGCTGCCATGCCGATAAGGGCCGCAGTATAATCAGAACCTCCTCTGCCAAGAGTGGTGCCGACACCTTCTGCCGTGGCGGAAATAAACCCCTGCGTAATTACCACATCATTGGTCAGAAACTCCCTTTCAAGCAATTCCTGAACATTCCGGCAGATAAGATCGGTCTGTGGTTCTCCTTTCAGGTATTTCCCATCTGTGATAATAATGTTCCTGGCATCTGCAAATGCACAACTCAGGCCGGATTTCAGCATGGCCCTGAAAATGATGCCAGATGATAGTAATTCTCCGTAAGACAGGATTTTAGCAAATGACATATCCGACAGCTCTTCCAGAAGTGAGATAACCCTGACAATCTCATTAAGCTTTGCAAACAGTTGTTTCACGGTTTCTGTTGCCTCCTTCAGCAATAGTCCTTCTCCTGTCAGCAACTCCTCTGCCATTTTCAAGTGCCTCTGTTCAAGGCCGTTGGTCAGGTTTATAGCCTCCTCAACCTGTCCTTTGGCAGCATGCTGTGCAATCATTGTCAGCGTATCTGTCACCCCCGAAAGTGCTGAAACAACAACAACTATTTTCTGTGAAGAATTCTTGCATACAATCTTTATAAGCCTTTCAACTGCTTCCTTATCCCTGACGGACGTGCCGCCAAATTTCATTACTATCATTTCTTTCAGATTACCCTCTGATTGTTTTGTAAATTTGTTTTAAGTCAAATATTGCTTTTTCAATGTCCGAAACATTGATAAACTCATCGTTAGTATGTGCTACCCTGATGCTGCCCGGGCCATAGAGAAGACATTTTCCCAGGCTGGTGAGACAGGGCCCATCGCATCCGAAGGCCACTATGTCACTCTGAAAGCCTTCAATGTAATGATAATAAAAAGGTTCGTCCTCTCTGATTTTTGTGATGGTGGTTCTGTTATCAATGATGCCATTGAGGATGGATTCTATTAAATGAGATGAAGCCGGTGTAGTTCTGAAATAGATTTTAAAGTTCACCAGATCAGGCAGAACATTATAGGCATTTTCCGCTGAAAGCAGGCCTATGTTATAAGTGGTTGAACCCAGAATCTGATCTGGGGGAAAGTCCACGGCTGCCAGCCTGTTAAGGAATAACCTCATACTATCTATGGCATCGTCGCCGAATTGTGGGTAACCAGAGTGACAGCTGACACCCCTTATCTGCACGCCGTAAAGCTGTATTCCTTTTCCTGCTTTGATTAGCTTGTTCTCAGTCGGTTCACATATAATTACGTACTTACAGCCTTTTATCAGCTTATTTGCAGCCTTAGCCCCTTTTGACCCGATCTCCTCACCGGACACAAGTAGTAGTCCGAAGTTGCTTTCTCCTTCACTGTGGAGACCCCTGCACACATTCACCAGAGTTATTATCTGTCCCTTTGCATCGCAGGCGCCTCTGCCGTAGACACAGTTGTCTGCCAGAACCGGCGCTATGAAAGGAGGCACGGTGTCAAGATGTGTACAGAAGATAATCTCAGGTGTGCCCCATTTGAAGAACAGGTTAGTACTGCCGTCTCCAACTTCCTGTATTTCAAGGGTTGCCCCCGGAACATACATGTGTTCGGCAATGTAACATGAAAGCTCAGCCTCCATTCCGGAGGTTGAATCTATATTCATTATTTTTATCAGTTCTTCGGTTATCATTGTCGGTTACGGGTTTCATCTTTTTAAAAAAAAAGCACGAATTAAAGATTCGTGCCTTTATTATTACACAGAATCCCTAAAGTCTGTTTGGCTTTTCTACCGATTGCACGATGAACTTTGAAAATAGTTTCATTTTGATTGGTGGACTGTATTGTTTTAATAATCTGCAAATGTAAAAGAATTTTGTTTTTTCTGACATTTCCGTGGAAGAACTCAAGACTATTGAACACACTTCTCAGGTAACATCATGTAAAGCTGGCATTTAAGTTGAAATTTACGGATGAATAATGCTGAGTATTATAATATTACATTTTTTGCATGTGACATTTCCCTGGTGTCTTGTGGAAAAAAGAGAAATCGGCCCACCGTTCTGTGGTGGACCGATTCACATATGATTATGATATCCCTGGAAACCGAACAGGGATTATTCACATTTCAAGTTAGTTCTCTGTGCCTTTGCAGCCTCGGCAAACGGGCCGTAAAGTGCATTCTTGAATGACTCGCATGCAGCAGCGGTCTCATCCTTACCCGCCTGTGCAACGGCAAGCTGATAGTAGAACATTGCCTTTGCTTCAGCATCGCCTGTCTCAAGATCCAGCCCTTTCTGGGCATACTCAGCGCCCTCGGTGAAGCTGTTCTTCTTGTTATAGACATCGGCAAAGAAATAGAACATGGTCTTATCGTCACCGTATTTGGCTGCCCTGTTCAGTAGTGCCAGCGCTTCGTCGAGTTTATTGGCACTGTTGGCCTTTGACCCGGCAGCGCGGAAATATTCAAGAGCTGATCCTTTAGCCTGTGTGATTTTGTCAGCATCTTTTGCCGGATCAAGCTTGCTTAGGAAGAGGTCGATTGTCTGTTCAAACTGGTCAACCTGGTCCCTGTTCCGGTAGATGAGAGCCTTGTTATAAATTGAAGCTATGTGGTCAGGATTGAGTGTAAGCACACTGTCAAATGCCAGCATCGCATTGTCATAGTCGGTTGCAGAGAAGAATTCCGTCGCCATCTTGTAGTAACCGTTGACAAGGATCTTTTTTGAATTCTCCCCGTGGGTTTTGCTTCCGTACTTTTCAGCCATGGCGCCTGCAAGTTTCGCTGCAGCGATTACCTCGGCAGCAGGTTTCTTTTCATTATAGGCTGTGGCAGCCATCTTGTAGTATAGTCCGGGAAGTACCTGCACGGCCTTCTGTTTCAGATCATTGGCGGTTTCGCCCACTTTGTCTGACATTTCAATCACCTTTTCAAATGCAGTAATGGCTGCCGGAACATCAGTCTGGATCGCCTTGGCACCCTCGTTATAAACTGCAATAACCTCATTGCGGTCCTGGGCATTGAGGCCGGAGGTTAAGAATGCTGATAAAGCCAGCACGCAAGCTATCGTACATAAAAATCTCATTTTCATTTTCTGTCTGTTTTACGAATTATCAAAACTCAAGCCTTTTATTAGCCCGTAAATATAAAAAATATGATTAATTATTCTGAGCACAACTAAAATTCCTGATGAAAAATTGGGCCATAAAGGTTGAAATCTTACCGGTTTCTGTGGCAAACCGTCCGGACAGAGGCTTCAGTTTGCACAGACGGATAAAAATTCTTCCGGAATAAAGTGTATTTTTAAAACTCTCAATAATAACATTGACATGCCAAAAAACTTCGGGAAGGAGACTGATGAAGGAAATCTGGTCAGGGTTGGATGGGCGGCTCACAGAGGCGTTCCGGTATCAATGGCTGCGGATGCAGAACAGAAAATACGGCAACTGCTTCCACATGAAGATTTTATAATGACCGACACCCGGCCTGACATAATACTCTTCATGAGCGGTGGATCAGAGAGAAGAGCCATTGAAATGGCCGATCCGGGGAAGCCTGTGCTTCTCCTGAGCATCCGTGGCAACAATGCCTATGCCGCGGCCACCGAAGTAATGGCATGGATGGTGAACAACAAAAGGATTGCCATTCTGTCCGATGCATCAGATGCTGCAGAGTCATACCTCATAAACCGGTGGTGCAGGGTGGCTGGTGCGTGGGAGAGACTTTATGGTTCAAAGGCGGGTCTGATAGGTACTGTATCCGAGTGGCTGGTGGCTTCCGGTGTCTCCGCCCAAACCTTACATAGTAAATTCGGGATCAGCCTGACAGAAATTCCGTGGTCCGTATTGCCTGATTACACCTCATCACAGCCTGACAGGGCCCTGATGGAGAGGTTCGGAGACCGTAGCCCCGAGGGTCTTGACGAGGCAGCGAAGGTGCTTACACTCATACGGAAGGTAATAGATGAGAACCGCCTGGATGCCATTGGTGTAGAGTGCTTCAGCCTGGTTCAGGAGCGGAAGGTCACGGCATGCCTCGCCCTGGCACAGCTTAACACCGAAGGTGTCGTTGCAGCCTGCGAAGGTGACCTTGCCTCGATGGCCGGCATGATGGCAGGGAAAGCTTTGTCTGGACGTGTTCCGTGGATGGCCAACACCACCCGCCTGACCGGAAAAACAGTGATTCTCTCACATTGTACCGCTTCGTTTGATCTTGTCACCGGGGTGCAATTGCCAACTCACTACGAGACAGGTTATTCACTGGCTGTAGATGGCAGGATAACTGCAGATGAAGTCACCCTCTTCCGCTTTTCCGAGAAACTTGACAGGGTATTCGTGACCGGGGGAAAAATAGTCAGCCGTCCGAGGATGGCAGATGCCTGCCGTACACAGGTCGAGATTGAGGTTGGAGCAGAATCACTGCAGTTGCTCAGGGATAAGCCTCTGGGCAATCATTTACTGTTACTGCCAGGCAATCATTCAGAGCTCCTGCAACTGGCATGCAGGTACAAAGGGATTGATGTAATAGGCTAGCAGGTCTGACAGAACAAATGTTTTTGTGAGTTGTATATTAAAGCAGGAGGCGAAATATGATAGTCACATGTGTCCATGTTCATGTAGTGCCCGGAAGGGTGGCCGATTTCAAAGAAGCCCTTAGATTAAACTACCAGGGGACGGCAGGCGAGCCGGGAAACATCAGGTTCGATGTGCTGCAACAGGCTGATGATCCGTGCAGATTCATGATCTACGAGGTCTTTGAATCAGAGGAGGCTGTAAAGCAACATAAGGAGACCCCTCATTATCTCAGGTGGAGGGATATGGTGGCGCAGTGGATGGCCGAACCGCGAAGGGGTATAAGGTACAACGTACTTGAACCTTCAGAAAGGTCATTGTGGTGAAACCATTCAGACTTTCCAGGATACCGCGGATCCTGTTCAGAAACGGTGCTATCAATGATCTGCCGGCCATTGCTGAAAGTTATGGTAAAAACCTTGTTCTGGTCACCGGGACAAGGTCATTTGCAGCCTCGGACCGCGCTGACCACCTTCGCGGACAGCTCATCGCCAGGGGTGTTGAGATTTATCAGGTAACCGTTGCCGGGGAACCGTCACCTGTATTGGTTGACGAATCTGTGAGACAGCTGAAGGAAGCCGGGATCTCACTCGTTGTGAGCATCGGCGGTGGAAGCGTTATGGATACCGGTAAAGCCATATCAGCCATGCTGACAACTGACGGGTCAGTGACTGAATACCTTGAGGTTATCGGTACCAGGGAACACTCCGGCACAAAAGTGCCGTTCATTGCTGTACCCACAACCTCGGGCACAGGGAGCGAGGCCACCCGGAACGCCGTAATCTCGCAGGTGGGGAAGGATGGCTTTAAACGCTCGCTGCGTCATGACAACTTTGTACCTGACCTGGCAATAGTTGATCCCGGACTTACACTGAACTGTCCGCCGGAGATTACTGCTGCTGCCGGCATGGACTGCTTTACCCAACTCGCCGAGGCATACCTTTCCGATAAGTCCGGTGCTTTGACCGGTGCCCTGGCCGTTGATGGGCTCAGGGCCGTCAGCCGGTCACTTCTGAGAGCATTCACAGACGGTGATGATATTGAAGCAAGGTCTGACATGTCATATGCTGCCCTGATGTCAGGCATTTGCCTCGCCAACGCCGGTTTGGGAGCCGTTCACGGGCTGGCAGGCACCATCGGAGCATTGTTCGGGATACCCCACGGTGTGGCCTGCGGAACCCTGATGGCTCCGGCCAATGAATTGAATGTAAGAGAATTGCGCAGGATGAATAACCAGGAAACCGTGCTGGCAAAGTACGCATCCCTGGGCAGGATTTTTGCAGACGCCTCAGAGAAGAATGACAGTTATTACATTGACTTCTTCATTGACTACCTCCGTGCAGTAACATACCGCCTTAATCTGCCTGATCTTGCGTTTTATGGCCTGCACCGGGAAGATCTGTCTGAAATTGCGTCTAATTCCGATTGTAAAAACAACCCGGTCAGTCTTTCAGAGGAGCAGATGCTGGAGATACTTCTGAAAAGAATCTGAGATCCGGTAGCCAAAACAAAGAATCAGTCATGGAGATTAAATTCATCCTTGATGTTCACCTCGGAAGGCTCGCAAAGTATCTGAGGTTGTGCGGGTTTGATACGCTGTTCAGCACATTTTACGACGATCGAGAGATTACTGATATCGCCCGCAGGGAAGGGAGGGTGATATTGACGCGTGACAGGCTTCTGATCAGGGGAGCCCGGGAGGTGAAAGGGTACCTGGTGAAGTCGCAGAACCACGATGAGCAGCTCCGGGAGGTGTTCGGAGCACTTGAGCTCAGGGACCATGTCAGGCTTTTTTCGAGGTGCATAACCTGTAATACACTGCTGGAAGATGTAAGGAAGGAGGAGATAGCTGACAGGCTTCTGGCTGACACAAGAAGGTATTTCTCCGTTTTCAGGAGGTGCCCCGGTTGTGGAAGGATCTACTGGGAGGGATCTCATTATGAAAACATGAAGAAGAGCCTTGCATCATTGCTTTGAACCACATACTGATCAGACCAGGATATTTAGATGTAATCAGTGAAATTTAATAATTTTGAAGCCTTGATTTCGTCCGGCTGATGTCCGGGCTGACGTTCATGACATTACCTTCTGAGAGAGTGACTGACGACGCAGGCCGGAGCAGGGTTGGAAAAATATTTATCTGAAAAGACATATGACAGAAGCGTACAGAAAAGAAGTTGCTGACCTTGTCAGGGAACTCGGCGCCAACGAATCATCCGGGCTGACCTCGGCTGAAGTAAAGCAGAGACAGGAACAGTACGGATTTAACCAGCTCGAGTCAAAATCGAAAAAGAGTTTTCTGCGAATGTTCATGGAGCAGTTCAGAAGCTTCATGATAATAATCCTGCTGATTGCGGCAGTCATCTCAGGTGTAGTCGGGGTAATGGAGGGAGAGGGGCTTCTCGATACATATATCATTCTTGGAATTCTGATCGTCAATGCACTCATCGGGGCTGTCCAGGAGAAGAAGGCGGAAACCTCCCTGGAGGCTTTGAAGGAGCTTGCATCGCCATTGTCGAAGGTGCTTCGCGATGGCGCCATCTCCGAAGTGAACACCAGGGATCTGGTCCCGGGAGACATTGTCATCCTGGAGACCGGCGCAGTGATCCCGGCTGACATCAGGCTTACTGAGGCCATAAACCTCAAGATTCAGGAATCCTCGCTCACGGGCGAGAGTGTCCCTGTTGACAAGTTAACCAGTGCATTGACGGGAGATGATATTCCGCTTGGTGACAGGAAGAATATGGCTTTCTCGAGCGGTATGGTCACTTATGGCAGGGGCAGGGGAGTTGTAGCAGCCACGGGCATGCATACAGAGGTTGGCAAGATAGCTGACATGCTTCAACATGCCGGTGAGACTGAAACCCCGATGAGCAAAAGACTTAACCAACTGGGGCGGCTCCTTGGCATAGTAGCCCTGGCAATCTGCACTGTCATTTTTATTGTAGGGGTGCTCTACGGCAATTCGGTGATCAGCATGTTCATGACTGCAGTGAGCCTTGCAGTTGCGGCCATCCCCGAAGGGCTGCCTGCAGTATCTACGATTGTTCTTGCGATGGGTGTTCAGCGTATGGTAAAACGTAATGCCATAATAAGAACGCTTCCTTCAGTCGAAACGCTTGGCAGCGCCACTGTAATCTGCTCCGACAAAACCGGAACGCTGACACAGAACAGGATGACAGTTGTGGAAGCATATGTCAATCACAAGCATGATGTGATTAACAGGAGTGCTCCCGGAAGTGTCCTGAATGATGAGGAGAACAGACTGCTTTCCATCTCAGTTCTCTGTGCTGATGCTACGATGAAAGTCAATCAGGACGGAAAGTTCACCTTCACCGGAGACCCGACCGAGACAGCCCTGCTTGATTTCGGGGTGCTCTACAATGTTTATAAGGATGAGCTTGAGAAATCATTTCCAAGGGTAGCTGAAATACCATTCGACTCCGGGCGGAAAAGAATGACCACCGTCAACAGGATGGGAGAGAAGGAAACGAGAGTGAATGTCAAGGGAGGCCTTGACGAGGTGCTGAGCGTTTGTGACAAGATCGTCATAATGGGAGAGGTCAGGTCCATGGATAAAGATGACATCGTGAAGATCCGCGAAGCCAATGAAAGTATGGCCAATTCAGCACTCAGGGTGCTTGCAATGGCTTATAAGGATTATCATGAGGCCCCGCAACAGGTGACAATAGGGCAGATTGAGAACGGGCTGACCTTTATTGGATTGCTGGGTATGATTGACCCTGCGAGGCCGGAGGTGGCCGATGCCGTCGCCAGATGCAATGCTGCCGGTATCCGTCCTGTGATGATCACCGGTGACCATAAGAGCACTGCACTTGCTATTGCCCGTGAGATAGGTATTTACCGTGAGGGTGATGTGGCAATCACCGGCACCGAACTGGAGAAACTCAGTGATGAGGAGCTGGAAAAATCTGTACGCCGTTTCTCAGTCTATGCAAGGGTAGCACCGGAACATAAGGTACGGATAGTCAAGGCATGGCAGAGCCACTCAGAGGTGGTGGCGATGACCGGTGACGGTGTGAATGATGCCCCTGCACTAAAGCAGGCAGACATTGGGGCTGCTATGGGTATTGTTGGAACTGATGTGGCCAAGGGTGCCGCAGACATGATTCTCACCGATGATAACTTTGCCACCATTGTCTCAGCCGTGGAGGAAGGAAGGAGGATTTACGACAATATACTCAAGGTAATACAATACCTTTTATCTACAAATGTGGGCGAAATATTCCTGATCCTGGTGACTTCAGTCTTTAATATGGGAATGCCTCTGCTGCCGATACATATCTTGTGGATCAACCTTGTCACCGACAGTCTGCCTGCACTTGCCATAAGTGTCGATCCGCCTGAGAAGGGGATCATGAACCGCAAACCGCGCAACACGATGAAGGGATTCATGACCAAAGGGATGGTATGGCGTGTGATCTATCAGGGACTGATGATCGGCTGCATTCCACTTGTATCATATGTGATTGGATTGCATGATGGTGGTGAGGTGCTGGGCCGCACCATGGCATTCGCCACGCTGATGTTCGCTCAGCTGGTCCATGTACGTAACCTCCACTCCAATGAAAAGTCATCGCTCCTGTACAATCCATTAAGGAACAAGGCATTGATCGGGGCAATTTTTGCCTCTGCCATGATCGGGCTGATCGTTCTGCTCGTGCCGCCGGTGCGTGAAGCCTTCAGTCTGGCGGTAATGGACAGTGAACACTGGATTATTGTGATCCTTATGGCGTTGGCTCCAATACCCGTTGTTGAGCTGTTCAAGCTGTTCAAAATCAACGGAGTGAAGAGCGACAATGATTAGGACCGCAGATTCTGACTGAAGGTGACATGAAAAGCGAAGGCAGGGAGGATAATGCATCCGGAAAGGGATTGTACAGGACAAAGATATTCGGGTTCGAACGAAATATTCTTTTTACCGGCCTGACCAGTTTTCTTACGGACACATCGGTCAAGATGATTTATTCGGTCATGCCGATGTTTTTAATGTCCATAGGAGCCTCAAAGGCGAGCCTGGGGCTCATAGAAGGCGTTGCCGAGAGCACGGCTTCTCTCATTAAGGCTTTTTCAGGTTTCTGGAGTGACAGGATAGGCAGGAACAAGCCCTTCATGCTGGCTGGTTATGCCATCTCTGCAGTCATACTTCCACTATATGCCTTCGTCATCTCACCGATACAGGTCCTGGTTCTCAGGTTTGCCGAGAGACTCGGCAAGGGTATCCGCACTGCTCCCCGGGACAGCCTCATTGCTGCTTCGGTCGCAAATAATGGGACCGGCAGAGCGTTTGGCCTGCAGAAGGCGATGGACAACAGTGGTGCTATAGCAGGACCTCTTATAGCCTTTGCCATCCTCAGCCTATTTCCGGACAACTACCGGCTCATATTCCTGCTTGCCGGGATACCTGCCATCGCAGGGATTTTCGTCATAATATTCGGGATAAAGGAGGTGAGAAAGAAGAATACAGAGCTGCTTCAAGAGTTCCGCTTCAGGGATTTTCCGAAACGGTATTGGTTCTTTCTTGCCATCATCTTTATTTTTACCCTTGGCAACTCAACCGATGCATTGCTTCTTGTCAAAGCCAACGAGGCGGGGATAAAGGTCGCTTTCATTCCACTGGTCTATCTTATAACCAATGTTGTATCAGTTGTTGCTGCAATACCTGCCGGAGCACTCTCTGACAGGATAGGGAAGGAGAAGCTGCTGATAGCGGGATTCCTTATCTATGCGGTTGTATATCTTTTTTTCGGCATGAATGTAGATGAGGGTACTCTCTTTGCTCTCTTTGCCCTTTACGGGTTGTATTCCGCAGCCACTGACGGCATCCAGAAGGCGTTTGTTGCTGATGTTGCTGACGCCAGCAGGAGAGGGACGGCACTCGGCATTTACAATGCAATGCTCGGGATAACCCTTCTTCCTGCCAGCCTTATTGCTGGTGTTCTCTATGACAGGGTCAATTCATCCGTCCCGTTCATTTTCGGCGCAGCCATGGCGCTGCTGGCCGCCCTTTTAATGGTAGTATACATGGTTACAGGCAAGAGGCAGTAGGCAATAGTGGATTTGCGAGTTACAATTTGCGAATTGCGAGTTCTGATTTCCTATTCGCAAATCGCAAATCGCAAATCGCAAATCTTCAGACCTTATTTGGCGATTGGTCCGGCCGGAACCTCTTCAACCTTCCGTTCGCGTCTGCCGGTGTAACCAAAGAACCATATCAGTGAGAGTGAGATGATAGCCATACCGGTGACAGTCACCCAGTCGGCATTCTCACCCGGCACAATTATCCAGCTCAGGATGGCACCGAAGACGGGTATTATGAACTTCCAGAGATTCAATTCGCTTACCTTCACCTCGGGGCGTTTCAAAAGCACGTACCATTTGGAGAAGGTGAAGGCTGACATGAAGGCAAGCCATGCCAGGACCAGCCAGTAGCTAAGCGGGAAGCCGGGTTTTAATGGAACATCTTCAAATCCGAATGACAGGAAGAACATGATCAGGCCACCGGTGAACAAAGAGAATGAACTCAATACCAGCGGATTCATGTTTTTCCCTTTCTTTGAAACGAGGACGTTGCTTGTGGCGGTGGAGATATTGGCGATGAATATCATGATAATTCCTGCTATCTCGCCCGGCAGGCCAAAATGAAATCCCTGCCGTCCGACACTCACAAGTACAATACCCATAAGACCGAATAGGATGGTTATGACCTTGGCACGTGTAAACCGCTCCTCCCTGATCATTATCCGTGATACTATAGCTGTCACGAAAGGCTGTGACCCTACAATAACCGCACCCAGGGCGCCAGGCACTCGGTTCATGCCTAAATAGAACAGCATGTAGTTGATGAGTGTCTGGAGGATGGTTACCCAGATGGCAAGGCTGCGGTTCTCTTTGATCATCCTGATGTATTCCCGGGGCCTTACCGTAAACGGCAGGATCATGAGCCCCGAAATGATAAACCTGGTTCCCGCGAAGTGAAGGGGTGTTGAATATTGTAGTCCTACCTTTATGAAGGGATAAGCGGTTGACCACATCAGGCATGTTATGATTGCCCAGATGATGGTGTTGGTATGGCGTACAGACATCAGGTTCAGATAAGACTGCAAATATCGTTTTTTTTTAGTTTTCCTTCTTGTTCCGGTCCGGTGGTTTTATTCCAAGCAGGTTTTCCACGAAGAAATCCATCCTTCGGCGTTCGCCATAGGTTCCGCCGCTGCTGTGTTGCATGCCTGGCACCAGCAGGTAGTCAAAGTCTTTCCCTGCCTTGATGAGAGCGTTGACAAGCTGCGTGGTTGAGGCAGGGTCAACATTGTTGTCCATCTCACCATTGATCAGCAGAAGCTTCCCTTTCAGCAGGTGCGCGTTCTCAACATTTGATGACTCGATATAGCTCTGGTCAACTGGCCATCCCATCCACTGTTCATTCCACCATATTTTGTCCATTCTGTTGTCATGACAGCCGCATGATGATACAGCAACATCATAGAATTCGGGGTGGAACAGCAGTGCTCCGGTTGAATTCTGTCCGCCTGCCGAGGTGCCGTAGATACCCACCCGGTCAATGTCAATGTACGGGTATTTTTCTGCTGCGGCCTTCATCCAGAGGATCCTGTCAGGGAAACCGGCATCCTTAATATTCTTCCATGCCACATCGTGAAACTTCTTCGACCTGTTGGAGGTGCCCATACCGTCAATCTGCACGACTATGAAACCAAGTTCAGCCAGTGAGTTCATGTTGCTGAACGTGGGCCGGAACGATTTTGGAACGAAGCTGCTGTGCGGGCCGGCGTAAATGTTCTCAATAACAGGGTATGTACGTGAGGGATCAAAGTTGAGGGGCCGGATGATTATTCCCCAGATGTCAGTGACACCGTCACGCCCTTTGGCAGTGAATACCTCCGGGTACTGCCATCCTGTGGCCAGCAGGTCTTTGACATCCGCCTCAGCCAGTTTCATCACCTCGCTGCCGTCTGCCATACTGCGCACTACTGAGACCGGGGGCATGTCAACCCTTGACCATGTGTCAACGAAATACTTACCGTTGTCTGAAAAGACAGCCTCATGGTTCCCGTCAGCAGGAGTAAGATGGGTGAGCCCCGAACCGTCAAATCCGATCCGGTAATAATGAATCAGATATGGATCACCCTTCTCACGGCCGGAAGCCATGAAGATGATGCTGCGCTCCTTCTCATCAATGCTGACGACGCCTCGAACGAGCCATTCTCCCTTTGTGATCTGGTTCTTCACCTTTCCGTTGTCACCGTCATAGAGCCAGAGATGATTCCATCCGTCGCGCTCAGAAGCCCAGATAATTTCACCGGTGCCCTTCACATCGTACCTGTAGCGTTTTCCGCTGTAATCGATGAAGGTGGGTGACTGTTCGTCAATGATCACGCTCATCTTTCCGGTAGCGGCATCGATCCTCATTACCCTGTAAACCTGGTGTCCGCGTTTGTTATATTCAAAAGTAAGGGAGTTGCCGGAAGAGTCCCAGCGGAATTCACCGAGGCTGTACTGGTTGAGGATCATTGACTCGTCAACAGTGATGTGCTTCTTACCGGCAACGTCAAAGATCTGCGGAAAGAACTGGGGAACGGCATCACCCGGTTTCGGATACTCGTAGGAGTAATATTTCGGCTGCAGCTGATCTTCTGGTGATGACTCCACATATGATATCATGTGTTTCTCGGCAGGGACAACAAGGTATGCCATGATTTTTTTCGAATCAGGCGACCAGTATGCCGATGCAGAGTAGTATTTACCTATCCCGCCGTCATGGCTGAGCTGGTACTCCTTCTTCTCCTTCAGCATCCTTACCCAGAGGTTATAGTCACGTATGAATGCCGTCATCGTTTTGTCAGGCGAGGTGTCAGGTCTTCCGGTGAGTTCATCGCGGAAGCCCCACGGCCACCTGTCGTCTCCACCCCATGTAAATGGTCTTCTGGCTTCACGTTCCCTGGTTACGGTGTATTTTTTCAGGTCACATTTGTATATTACCCCGGAATACTCGAAGGTCATAGACTTCAGGTCATCCGCCATGGCCAGGTTCCTTATCGGGAGATCGGCAGCCATGACTGTGTCAGGGGTGACCTTCCCGAGAGCGTCAGCCAGCTTTGTGGCATCAAATGCCTTTTTTCTTGTCTTTTTCACAGCATCAACAAGGATAAAATCCTTCCCTGCCGGGGACCTGTCCTCAATGACCAGCATGTCGGTTGTGCCTACCCATGCAGGCCGGATGTCACTGTGCCATACCTTTCCGGAAAGCTGTTTGCCAATATTGTCAGCCCTCTCATAATCCTTTTCCGTCCCCTGTGCCCTACCCGGAAAAATAACGGTAACGGCTAATATAAAAGACAAGAAACCGCAGATCAAAGTTCTGTTCATCGCCCGACTTTTTTAATTTTATGCATAGGTAGAACAAATTGCGTGTATGCTAAACACTTTTTGAATGTTTTATGACTTAATTTACCATGCTTTCGCATTTTTTAAGTGTTACATGATAATGAAGGGAATCAGGTAATGGTTATAGAGGAATTTATAGCTCAGCAGCTGCAGGACGCTGGAGTAAGGAGGTTCTTCGGAATTCCCGGGGGACCATCTATACCATACATTGAGGCATTCAGAAAAACCGGGATAGAGTTCATACTGGCAACCCATGAGGCTTCTGCTGCAATAATGGCCGATGTGACTGCCAGGATCACAGGCGTTACGGGCATATGTCATGCTACTTTCGGCCCGGGAGCGGTAAATCTTGCTTCAGGTGTTGGCGGAGCGTTGCTCGACCGCTCCCCGTTGATTGCTCTGACAACCGAGATGCCAGGGGCATGGCTGGGTCGTACGGCACAGATGAATATCGACCATCAGGCTCTGTTTCGCCCATTGACGAAGGAGACCTTCAGGCTCACTGCAGATAATGCGGGAGAGGTCATCAGCCGGAGCCTGGACCTGGCAAATGAGGAGTATCCAGGACCGGTGCACATAGGATTGCCCTCCGACCTGGCAGGAAGTAGTGTCAGTCCGGTTGTGGGTGATTCAAGGTTTGCCGGATCTTCCGGGCATTCTGCATCCGGAGGAAGAAGTGAGACCAGGGCGGAAGTGCTGATAGCTGCATCCCGAAGGCCCCTGATAGCCGTCGGCCTGACTGCCATGCGAACCGGAACAGGCCATGCCCTGATCAGATTCCTTGCTGACCACAGAGTGCCGGTGGTGGTAACCCCGATGGCCAAAGGAGTCATAGGACATGATCATCCATCCTATGCCGGAGTCTTGTTCCATGCTCTGAGTGACCGCCTGGGGAGGCTGGTAAAGGCAGCCGACCTGGTTATCGGCTTGGGTTATGATCCGGTGGAATACAGTTATGAGTCATGGCTTCCGGAGGTGCCGCTGATCCATTTTGATACCCGGCCCTCAGACCTCCGGGTCAATGGAGCAATTGAGTGTGTGTCAGCTCCGGAGGAGTGGTTCAGGGTAATGTCATCCCTGGCAAGCTCGGATGAGATGACGGCCCTGGCTGCTGAAGCAAGGGATGAGATACGGAAAAGCATAATTAAGGCCGGACCGGGATTGAATCCTGTTTCTGCCCTTTCGTTGCTCCGTGAGGTCCTGCCCCCGGATGCCACCGTGACGGCTGATGTGGGATCTCATCTTCACCTGATTGGCCAGATATGGGATCTTCAGCAGGGCAATCTGATAATGACTAACGGGTGGTCATCGATGGGGTTCGGGCTGCCTGCTGCTGTCGCAGCTGCCCTGACCGGCTGCAGTGGACCGGTAGTGTGCGTGACCGGTGACGGAGGATTGATGATGCATGCCTGTGAGATCATAACGGCACGACGGCTAGGGCTAAAAATAATTGTCGTTGTCTTCAGTGACGGCGAGTTGAACCTCATAAAGGTCAAGCAGTTATGGAAGAGGATAAAGCCTTATGGTATACAAGTATACAACGGGCCTCTCTTCGGAGCTGATAAATTCCTGGGAGTCGATGTACGGCGCGCCACGGATCTCTCCGGGATGCGTTCAGCGCTTGAAGGAGCGCTTCGCTCCGGAGGTAGTTCAATAATTGAAGCGGCTGTGGATCCGTCAGTATATGATGATCTTATAGTAAAAAGCTGAAAGGCCGGCTATTCCTCTTCTTTTTTAGCCGCGGGCTTCCTGGTTTTGGTTGCAGCCTTCACAGGCTTTTCAGCAACAGTTCCTGCTTCCTGTTCACTCTTTTTCTCTGCAGGTTTGGCGACTGTCTTTGAAGCTGTCCTGGACCTTACTGTCCTGGCAGGCTTTGCTGCCGGTACTTCCGTTGCCGTTGCCGTTGCTGTTTTTAATGCTGTCTTCGCTGTCTCATTCGGGGATGGTGCAACAAAGCTCTTCCTTGTTTTCTTACGACGGCGGACGCCAAAAGATCCTGCAATAATCTTTCCTCTCTTTGATTTCTTGTCACCTTTACCCATGTTCTATGAAATTTTAAATTGTGAACACAAAAATTACATAAACAACAAAAATAGTAAAATTTAGTCCCCGGGGTATCAAATTCTGTTAATAAAAAGGATATACGCAGAGGGACGGTAACCGGCCGTTTTATTAAATTTGCCAATATGGCAACCAGGAAGCTATGGATTTACTCTCCGGATGTCTCTCCCCGGCTTGAGTATACAGCTGGCGTGATCTTCAGCACTGTTCTGGGCATAAATTTTGAAATAACTACTGACAGGAGGAAGATCGGCACAAGTCCTGCTGTTATCTACACAAATGAGAAGGTAAAGGATCAGTTTGTTATCCGTCCGTCGGGACTCCTTAATACGACTGGTGTTGAGCAGATCAGGCCTGAGGTGTCGTTTTTGGAAGAGATGCCGGTATTGTTTACAACTGAAGGGGGCAGCATACCGTTTGATCTCTTCTCCGCCGTATTTTACATGCTTTCAAGGTATGAGGAATACCTGCCTTTTTCACCCGATGCCCACGGACGTTTTCAGGGTGCTGCATCATTGGCCCTCATGGGTGGTTTCCTGAGGATACCGGTTGTGGAGATATGGTCGAGATACCTGGCAACTGAACTTGTAAGGCGGTATCCGGTACTTACTATCAGGCATAATGAGTATGGTGCCCTGGTTACGGTGGATGTGGACCAGCCTTTTGCGTACCGAAGCCGGGGATTTCTCAGGAGCATGGGTGGACTGGTCAAGGGCCTCGCCGGTGTGGGAGCACGGCCGGGTGACCGTATCAGGACAATGGCAGGAGAGATTCCTGATCCGTATGACAGCTTCGGATACATTGAAGAGAAGCTGAAGGAAAGCAGGTCCGAGGCTCTCTTTTTCTTCCCGACAGGTGATCAGGGAGAGTATGATCATAATCCTCCCTTCCGTGATCACGATTACGGGGAAATTATCCGCAGGTATGACAGGATGTATGGGAGCGGTCTTCATTCATCGTACCGGTCAGCGGGAAGGATTAAGACCCTGAAGGCGGAGACGGAACGGTACAGCACCATAACAGGGCATCCTGCCGGGAAGGTGCGTCAGCACTGGCTGCTGCTGAATATGCCGGACAGCTACCGGGACTTTACGCAGGCGGGTCTTATGTATGATTATACAATGGGATTCCATGATGAACCGGGATTCAGGGCAGGCATCGCCCGGCCCTTCCCTTTCTTTGATCTTGCCGCGGAGAAGGCAACAGGTCTTACGGTGGTACCATTTCAGGTGATGGATGCAACCCTCAGGCAGTATATGCATCTTCAGCCTGAAGCTGCTCTTGAGGTCATCAGAGCCCTTATCACCGCAACCAGGAACGCTGGCGGCCTGTTTGTCTCCATATGGCACAACACCTCCCTGAATGAAGGCAACGGATGGGAGGGCTGGAGGCACGTATTTGAGGAAATGATCTTCATGCAAAAGGTATGATCAGCTACCTGAAAAACAATGAGATAGACCGTGAGCGGTGGGATGCGTGCATGAATGAGATCCTTGCCGTGAAGCCTTATGCCATGTCATGGTATCTCGATATCATGTCACCGGGGTGGGAGGCTCTTGTAGATGATGATTACTATGCGGTCTTTCCTCTTCCCTGCCGCAGAAAACTGGGGATCAGCTATGTCGCCACCCCGTTATTCCTGCAGCAGCTGGGGCTTTTTACTGCCGACGGTGACCGGAAACGGATGGCTGAAGAGTTCATCTCATTCATGCCTGGATTCTGCAGGCTGGTAGATCTGTGCATAGGGCAGCCGGCCTCCGTACCGGGCTATAGTCTGACACCGAAATATAACTATGAGCTGAAGCTCGATGATCCCTATGAAAAACTCTGGATCAGCTACATGACTGACTGCCGGAGGAACATAAACATAGCACGCCGCTATCCCCAGGAAATAGTTGAGGATCCCACTCCCGATGAGCTTATTTCACTCTTCCGCAACCATACCGGCAGACGGGCCGGTGTGACAAGGAAATCTTCATACCGGAGGCTCCGGACCCTTATGCAGCATTGCATCTCCTCGGGACACGGCAGAATTCTGGGTGTAAGATCGCCCAAAGGAAAACTGCTCTGGGGGATGTTTGTAATTGAAACGCACGGCCGGACGACGATGCTTTTTACGGCAGGAAGCAGAAAGAGCCGCGAACTGAGAACATCCTACCTTGTCATTGATCACCTGATCAGAAATTATGCCGGTACGGGACAGGTACTTGATTTTGCAGGATCGTCAATTCCATCCATTGCTATTTTCATGAGATCATTCGGAGGGGAGAGAACAACCTACTGGAGGCTGTACCGAAACAGCCTCCCATGGCCCGTTAAGCTTCTCAAATGATCAGAAGAGGAGTTCTATTACCTGGTCATTTTGTTCTGCCTCTGACAGCCTGCCGTTTTCACAGCGGAGAGTCCTTGCAGGAAATTTTTTGACGAGTGAATGCTTGTGAGTTGACATAATGACCGCCCGGCCTGTATTACTGATGTTTCTCAGCAGAATGTGTATCTCCTCGGATGTCTCCGGATCCAGGTTGCCTGTCGGTTCATCAGCCAGAATTATCTCCGGGTCATTCAGGAGGGCGCGTGCAATAACCACTCTCTGTTGTTCTCCACCCGAAAGCTGGTGAGGCATTTTAAAGCCTTTGTTCTGCAGCCCGACCTTTTCAAGTACCTCCCTTATCCGGTCTTCAACCGCAACCTTGTTATTCCAGCCAGTGGCTCTGAGGACAAACTCCAGGTTGTCATGCACTGACCTGTCGGTCAGGAGCTGGAAATCCTGGAACACTATCCCGAGTTTTCTTCTCAGCAGAGGTATCTCCCTCTTTTTTATTGTGTGAAGACTGAATCCTGCCACCCATCCTTCGCCATCGGCAAGCGGGAGCTGGGCATTAAGGGTGCGTATCAGCGAAGTCTTGCCGCTTCCCACCCTTCCCACCAGGTAGACAAACTCCCCTTTATCGACTTTCAGGTTCACATCGCTGAGGACAAGATGATCCTGTTGCATGATCGAACAGCTTTTCAGTTCAATGATTGTGTCGAGAGGGGTGATTTCTTCCATCCGGAACGGTTTTTGTGCAAAATAAAAAAGAATTAACAATCAGCAGTCTGTGTGTTGATAAAATGAAGGTTCAGGGAGCTTCCGCGAGGCATTATAATTGTATTTTTACGCCTAATGAAATTGCGCCGGAAAATCTGCGCAAAAGATTGTAATTGAATTAATTACCTGCAGTAGTAGTTTGCAGGCGGATGTTTTTTGAGACAGCTGAGTAAAGGATAAAGTTATGAACAGGAAGATACTGACGGTGATCATGGTCTCACTCCTTGCTGCAGGAACAGCGGTGAAGGGGCAGGTTTCATTCTCGGGGGAAGAGGTGACCTCCCTGCTGAATAACGGGTATGAGATGTTTGCAAAGGCCAAGTATGCAACGGCAATCGGGTTGTTTGACAAATGGCTTGAGAACGGTAAGAACGGAACCAGTCTTCAGAGAGCTGATGCGGAGTATCATGCTGCTCTGGCTTCGATGAAGCTGATGGCTCCTGATGCCGAGTACCGGATGCAGCGGTTCATAACCGCCAATCCGGAGAGCCCGATGCTGAACCAGGCTCGGTTCGAATCAGGCCGTTATTGTTACCAGCAACGGAACTACACCTGTGCCATTGAGTGGTTTGAACAGACAGACCGCATTCTCCTGAGTGACAAAGAGCTTGCTGAGTATCTTTTCAAACTCGGCTACTCGCAGTACCGCAAGGGTGACACGAAGAGGGCACAGATGCTCTTTGCAGAACTGATGGATTCAGAAACCGATTATACGGCACCGGCCATCTATTACCATGCTGCAATTGCCTATGAGAATGGATTCTACCGGACGGCCCTGGAAGGTTTTGAAAGGCTGAAGGGTGATGAAACCTTCGGAAGCATTGTCCCATTCTATATCACACAGATCTATTATCTCGACAAGAATTACGACGGCATCCTGGAGATGGCTCCTGCACTTATTGACCAGGCGGGGAAGAAAAGGGAAACCGAGCTGTACCGTTTCATCGGTGACGCATATTTTCAAAAGGGCAATTACAGTGAAGCGATCCCTTATCTTGAGAAATTTATCAGGGAAACAAGACTCAGTGACCGTAACGACAAGTACGAACTGGCCTACAGCTACTATCAGACAGGGGCCACGGATCAGGCAACAAAGCTTTTCAACGAGGTGGTGGGCCGCAGTGACATCCTGACGCAGAACGCTTATTATATGCTTGGCTCGTGTTACCTTCAGGCAGGTGACAAGAAGAAGGCACAGATGGCTTTCTCGGCAGCAGCAAAGATGAGCTTTGATCCGGAGGTACAGGAGGAGGCACTATTCAACTTTGCCAAACTGGCATATGAAAACTCCTACTCACCCTTTGGAGAGGGCATAGATGCACTTCATAACTACATCCGCACATATCCCAATTCAGAACATGTGTCAGAGGCATATGACTACCTGATATCTGCCTATATGAGGCTGAAGAATTACCAGGCAGCCCTGAATTCGCTGGAAAAGATAAGCAGCAAGGATGACCGCCTGAAGGAGGCTTACCAGAAAGTGGCCTATTTCCGTGGTATTGAGCAGTTCCGCAACAAGCAGTATGCCGATGCAGTATCAATGTTCGACAGGTCGCTTACATACAAGGAAAAGAATCCTGACCTGAATGCACGTGCACTTTACTGGAGGGGAGAATCTAACTACCGTCTGGGTAACAATAATGCGGCTGCCAGTGACTGGGAGAACTTCAGGAAGCTGCCTGCAGCAGCCTGCCTGGAAGAGTATGAGCTTACAGACTACAATCTTGGATATGTCTGGTACAATGCAGGAGATTACGCGAAAGCCCTTCCGTACTTCATGGCATATGTCAGCAAGGCCGGCCAGAGTAAGAGGCCAGATATGATTGTTGATGCGCGCAACCGCATTGCTGACTGCTACTACATCAGGGCTGATTACCCTTCGGCAATATCGTACTATGACAAGGTGATTGACTACGGCAAGGTGGATGCAGACTATGCTCTGTTCCAGAAGGGATTTGCCCAGGGGCTGAACAATAATAACGCGGCCAAGATCACCACCCTTACCGGCCTGATTACAAAGTACCCGAAATCAACATACGTGCCGAACGCACTGTTTGAAAGGGGAAGGGCGTATGTTGCCACGGAACAGCCTTCGAGGGGTGAAGCCGACTTTACTAATATCATTGCCTGGTATACCGGCAGCCAGTTCGTTCCCCCTGCCATGGTTCAGCTCGGACTCATCTACTACAATGCCGGGGAGAATGAAAAAGCTATTGCCCAGTTCAGGAAGGTAATCGAAAATTACAGGAACACTCCTGAGGCCCGCAATGCTGTCAACGGCCTCAGGAACGCATATACTGACATGGACGATGTTGAGTCATTCTTCGCTTACATGAAAAATGTAGAGGGACTGGGAGATATAGAGGCATCCACACGTGATTCCATGCTATACATCTCGGGAGAGAACCAGTACGTGAAGGGCAACTGTGAGAGATCATCGGAGATATTCCGGAATTATCTAAGGGAGTTCCCTTCCGGCAGTTTCGCTACCAATGCCAGGTTCTACATGGCCGACTGCCTTAACAGGTCGGGCAAGGTTGACGAGGCACTTGATCTTTATCTGAGGGTGGTCAGTGTGGGGAACAACCAGTTCATGGAGCAGTCATTACTTGGCGCAGCATCCATCACCTTCGGTAAGAAGGATTATAATGATGCATGGTCACTTTACGAACGGCTGGGCAGGGAAGCTTCCAGCCCCGAGAACAGGCTTTATTCCTATCTTGGTATGATGCGTGCAGCGTCGGCTCTTGAGGATGATGACAGGGTCATTGCGTCGGCAGAGCTGGTGCTCGGTTCAGAGAAGCTGACGGAGGATCTGGCCAGGGAGGCCACCTTCCTGACGGCCAAGGCCAATCAGAGGCTGGGTAACAATACTGATGCGCTTGATGATTATCGCCGTGTGGCACAGGAGGTTGCCACTGCTTACGGGGCGGAGTCGAAGTTTCGGGTGGCTGAACTGCTGTGGATTGCCGGTGACATCGACGGTTCCGAGAAGGAAGCCAACCAGTTTGTCGACATGAGCTCGCCACATGCGTACTGGACCGGTAAAACCTTCCTGCTGCTGTCAGATATTGCCATAAAGAAGGGAGATACCTTCCAGGCGAAGGCAACACTGCAGAGCCTGATTGACTATTACACTGTCAGGGATGACGGCATCATCGAAGAGGCAAGGGCAAAACTAGCAGCCCTGACAGCCACACAGCCCTCCGGAACCCCAACAACTAACTGAATCAGATGGTACTGAACAACGAGATGACGAAGAAGATGAAAGGAAAATACTATATCATGACAGCTGCCCTGCTGATCTCGGTGACAGCCACCGCGCAGACAGAGGATGAGTCAATAAAGAGAACGGTCACTCTTTACAATCCGTATAAGCCCACACTTCACGAGGCTGCCAAGAGAGCCCTTCTCCCTTCAGATGACGATACTACCACGGTAAACATCCGGTTTAACTACGACTTTACTCCCGGTTCATTCGTTCCGGAATACGAAATCAGCCCTATAAAGTCGGCAGTTCTCTCACCCGAACCTCTTCCTGAGCTTAAAAAGGGTTACGTGAGCCTCGGGCTTGGTACTTATCTGTCACCTTTTCTTGAGGTGAGTGTCTCTAATGGCAGGTCAAACAAGGGCACAATAGGACTCTTCACCCGGACCTATGGATCGGCAGGGAAGATAGAGCTTGCGAATGACAGGAAAGTCTATGCCGGTTTCCTTGATAACCAGGCTTTACTGTACGGTAAGAAGTATTTCAGGAGAAGCAGGCTGGACACTGATATTGACTTCAGGCAGATGACACGACATGCCTACGGGTACAATCCGGATGTTACAGGTTACGATCCTGACAGGAAGGATATCAGGTCACTTTACTACGATGTTACCGGCAAAATCAGGTATTTTACCATGGAGCCTGACTCAAGTGATCTGAACTGGGACGCTGCCCTGAAGTACAACCTTTTTACCAGGCAGGGTGACGGTTTACAGCATAACCCGGGACTTTCGGTCAGTGCAGGAACAACAATGGCCGGGTTTTATGCCGGAGTTGACGCGGGTTATGATATGTATCTCTTTTCAAGAGCCCTGGACACCAGGTCAAGGAGCCTCATTACTCTTGCCCCTTACATCACCAAAGGCAATGATGACTGGAGGTTCCGTTTCGGCCTGAAGATGGCTGCCGATGTGAAGGAGAATCATGATCCTCTGGTTGGAGGAGCGCGCAAGCTTTACATGTTTGTCTATCCTGATGCCATGTTCACATTCAGGATCATTCCCAAATTCCTCAGATTCACGGCAGCCATAGACGGTTTCATGGAAAACAACCAGGCCCGGAACACTGCTTATATCAACCCATGGTTGCTTCCGGGTGACACCCTGTACAACCTGCGCAGCACAGACAATGAACTGAGGATCTCTGCAGGTCTTTCAGGCACAATGAACGTCAATGCATCATTTGCTCTTGGTGCAGGTTATACCCTCTTTAAGGATATGCTTCTGTTCATGAATGACACCCTTGGATATGGCAACTATTTTGTGCCTGTATATTCAGACGGCAGCCTGTTTAAAGTACACGGTGAGGTGTCAGTACCCATTGACCGCCAGCTGACCCTTTCACTTCTTGGAAACTACTACCGGTACAATCTGTCGGGACAGGATTATGCATGGCACAAGCCTGTGTGGGACGGATCATTAAAGGCGGCCTATAATCTCAGGAACAAGATCGTCGCTTCAGCTGACTTTACCCTCACCGGTGTCCGGTATGCGAGGGTAATGGCACCTCAGGAGACGGTAAAGCTGCCTTTCCATCCGAACCTGAATATGGGCATAGAATACAGGTACACACCTGAAATCTCATTCTGGGTCAAATGCAATAATATCTCCTACAACCGATATTTTGAATGGAACTATTACCCGTCAAGGAACATGATGCTTATTGGTGGAATTTCATACAGCCTGTAAAGTGCCTGAAGCCGGAATTTTTGTTCATATTATTTCATGAATTATTGCCTTTTTTCGAAGGATAACCGGCATATTTTGCTAACTTTGTGTGATTTTATAAAAAACATATTATCAAACTGTTAATCAGCAAAAGAATCATTTTAAAACTACTTATATGACTAATGAGGAACTGAGGAAGAGGAGCAGGGAGCAGGATGAGTATTCAGCCGACAGTATCCAGGTTCTTGAAGGCCTGGAAGCCGTAAGGAAACGGCCAGCCATGTACATCGGCGATGTTGGTACAAGGGGGTTGCATCATCTTGTATATGAGGTTGTTGATAATTCCATTGATGAAGCACTCGCAGGATACTGCACCCGTATCGATGTAACAATCAATGCAGACAATTCAATTACTGTTGTGGATAACGGCCGCGGGATCCCCGTGGAGATACATGAGAAGGAGAAGCGGTCAGCTCTGGAAGTGGTCATGACCGTCCTCCATGCCGGGGGTAAGTTTGACAAGGATTCCTACAAGGTATCAGGCGGTCTCCATGGTGTCGGGGTCTCCTGTGTCAATGCACTCTCATCAAGGATGACTGTCGAGGTTATGAGACAGGGCAAGAGATGGTCACAGACGTATGAGAGGGGAAAGCCCCTAGCACCGGTAGCCGCTATTGGTGAATCTGAAGAGTCAGGCACCATAACCACCTTCATGCCTGACAACACCATCTTCCAGACCATTGACTTCAACTTTGATGTGCTGGCGGCCCGTCTTCGGGAATTGGCTTTCCTGAATAAAAAGATTCTCCTTACCCTGACCGACAAGCGTGAGAACACTGAGAACGGCGGCAGTGGAGAACAGCATTCCGATACCGAGAATTTTTACTCCGAGAGAGGGCTGATTGAGTTTGTTGAATACCTCGATGTAAACAGGGAGAGACTTACGGAAAAGGTGATCTTTATCAACTATGACAAGGGTGAGGTGCCCGTTGAGCTGGCATTGCAGTACAATACATCCTTTTCTGAAAACGTGCACTCCTATGTAAACAACATAAACACTATTGAGGGAGGAACTCATCTTGCAGGCTTCCGGAGGGGACTGACCAGGACTCTCAAGAAATATGCCGAGGATTCAGGGCTGACCAGCAAGCTGAAGTTCGACATCAATGGTGATGATTTCCGTGAGGGACTGACCTCTGTCATTTCAGTGAAGGTGGCTGAGCCCCAGTTTGAGGGTCAGACGAAGACCAAACTGGGTAACTCCGAGGTGATGGGTGCCGTGGATGTGGCAGTGAGCACTGCCCTTACCAACTACCTTGAGGAGAATCCCAAGGATGCAAGGTCAATAGTGCAAAAAGTGATTCTTGCTGCCACGGCGCGCCATGCGGCCCGTAAGGCACGTGAACTGGTACAGAGAAAAAATGTACTCTCAGGCTCCGGTCTGCCTGGCAAGCTGGCAGACTGTGCGGACCGTGATCCTTCAGTATCTGAGATATTTCTTGTGGAGGGCGACTCTGCAGGCGGAACAGCCAAACAGGGCCGTGATCGCCGTTTTCAGGCCATCCTTCCTCTCCGGGGCAAGATCCTTAATGTTGAAAAGGCAATGCAGCACAAGATCTTTGACAGTGAGGAGATCAAGAACATTTTCACAGCCCTGGGAGTAAACATCGGTACTGAGGATGACAGCAAAGCGCTGAACACTTCGGGCCTCAGGTACGCCAAAATAATCATCATGACTGATGCTGATGTCGACGGCTCACATATCACCACACTGATAATGACCTTTTTCTTCAGACATATGAAGGAACTGATTGAGAACGGGCATATATACATAGCCACTCCGCCACTTTATCTTGTCAAGAGGGGAAAGAGCGAGAAGTATTGCTGGTCAGAGGAGGAGCGCGATGCCGCAGTCAAAGAACTGGGACAGGGTAAGGAGTCGGCAGTATCAGTGCAGAGGTACAAAGGTCTCGGTGAGATGAATGCTGAGCAGCTATGGGATACAACAATGAATCCGGATACCAGGACCCTCAGGCAGGTTACCATTGACAGTGCTGCGGAGGCAGATCATATCTTCTCAATGCTTATGGGTGACGATGTGCCGCCAAGAAGAGAGTTCATAGAGAGGCATGCTAAGTATGCCAATATTGATACGTAGGCAGGCAATAGGCAGCAGGCAGTAGGCAGTAGTGTGGAGGGTTAGCCCGTAGGGCTTAAAGAATTGTAGACCATAGACGTGATTATTAATGTTCCTCGTAGGGGATAAAGCATTGTAAGTCAATAATATGACAATTGCATTGTCCCCTGAGGTATTACATAATTGCATATGTCACAGAAAGGCCAGCCATCCTTCAGGAAGAGTCTGAACCTGGTAGACTCATCAGCATTGATCATCGGCTCGATGATAGGTTCCGGTATCTTTATTGTCAGCGCAGACATGTCACGCACCCTCGGTTCGCCGGGATGGCTGCTGGTAGCCTGGCTGATAACAGGTTTCATGACAATTATGGGAGCACTGAACTTTGGTGAGCTTGCTGCCATGATGCCAAAAGCGGGGGGAACATACATCTACCTGCGTGAGGCTTATAATCCGCTTACCGGATTTCTCTACGGATGGACTCTCTTCATGGTCATCCAGACAGGGACAATAGCTGCAGTGGCGATGGCCTTCGGCAAGTTTTTCGGGGTGATAGTTCCATGGATAAATGAAGGCAATATCCTTCTGAACCTCGGTCCTGTGAAGTTTTCCTCGGTACATGTTGTGGCCATTGGGTCACTGGCGTTGCTGACCTGGATCAACTCGAGGGGTATCAGGACTGGAAAGACCGTACAGAATACCTTCACCTTCAGCAAGGTGATCATCCTGATACTTCTGCTGCTGGCCGGTTTTATCTTTGCCGGCTCTGATGGTTTCAGAGCCAACTCGGAATACTTCTGGGAGGCTGCAACACTTGACAGGGCTACAGGCATTGTCACACCCGTCACCGGAGGTATGATAGTGGTTGCAATTGCCATGGCGATGGTAGGCTCACTTTTCACCTGTGATGCATGGACCAATGTTACATTCGCATCGGCAGAGGTGGTCGATCCCAGTCGTACGCTTCCCCGAAGCCTCTTCCTGGGCACCCTGATTGCCTTTACTCTCTTCTTCCTGTCGAACATTGTTTACATCAAGGTACTTCCCCTGCGAGGCATGCCTGACGGTACGGGAGTACTTGAACGTGGAATGGCATTCGCTACTAATGACAGGCTGGGAACAGCAGCAATTTCTTCAATATTTGGTGATTATGCAGCCATTATAATGGCTGTGCTCATCGTCATCTCGACTTTCGGATGCAATAACGGACTGATACTGTCAGGGGCCAGGGTATACTACGCCATGGCCGGAGACGGCCTCTTCTTTCACAATGCCGGAAAGCTCAACGTCAGGGCCGTACCCGGAAACGGACTGTGGATTCAGTTTGCCTGGGCATCACTGTTATGCCTCTCCGGCTCATACTCACAGCTCCTTGATTATGTTGTATTTGCCGTTTTGTTATTTTATGTGCTTACTATCCTTGCGATTTTTGTATTGCGCTTCAGGAAGCCGGATGCTGAAAGGCCGTACAGGGCCTTCGGCTATCCCTTCATACCGGCACTATATATCCTGATGGCTGTAACAATTATGATAATCCTTCTTATATACAAACCAGCTTTTACCTGGCCCGGTCTGATCATAGTCATTGTGGGCATACCGGTATACTATATCTGGCGACGGCTTAACAAATAAACCATAATAAGACAGAAATGCTAAACACGAATAAAACGGGAGGAGAATCCCATAATCAGAAAACAATAAACCCGGTGACAGACTGGATCATCCGTCTGCTTAAAGGAACGCTTGTAGGTATAGGTGCGATCCTGCCCGGATTGTCAGGAGGAGTGCTTGCGGTAATTTTCGGCATTTATCAGCCGCTGCTGAAATTCCTTGCGGATATAAGAAAGGGCTTTGTTAAAAACATGTTGTTTTTCCTTCCAGTCCTGATAGGTGTGGCTATCGGAATATTCCTTTTTGCCGTGGTGGTTGAGAAGGCATTTGGAAAGTATGCTGCCATTTTTGTCTGCCTCTTCATCGGTTTCGTTATCGGAACATTTCCGTCTCTTTATAAAACGGCCGGCAAGCAGGGGAGGAGCACGGGAGATATGGTAATTCTGATCATTTCCACTCTGGCTATTTTCACCCTGATGATAGTCGGTGAAAGGCAACTGGTTAATGTTACTCCGACCATACCTGCCTGGTTTGGGTCAGGAGCGCTGATCGGCCTGGGATTGATTGTCCCCGGAATGAGCCCCTCAAATTTCCTGATCTATTTCGGCCTGTATGATAAAATGGCTGCAGGAATAAACAACCTCGACATGACTGTTGTCATCCCTCTCACTGCAGGGGTGATTGTCTGTATTCTTCTTTTTGCAAGGCTGGCGGCTTTCCTTTTCAGAAAGTATTATTCAGGAATGTATCATTTTATCCTCGGGATGGTCCTTGGATCTTCACTTGCCATTTTCCCTGTTATAGTCTTTCCGGCTTTCAAGGCTGAGGAACTGTCTGCTTCAGGACTAAGCTTCGGTGGTGCTGTTGTTTTTTGCCTTGTGATGCTGGCGGCCGGCTCACTGGCCTCATGGCTGTTCAGCAAGGTGGAAGAAAAATATCCCAGGGAGGATCTTTTTTAGATCCGGGAGGTTACCCGCATTGCCAAAGGCTTCCACCTAAAGGAGAGATAACTTAGACCTACTCTGTCAGTTCTCCTGCCAGAAGACGCAATCCTATCTCGGAAATCTTCGCCTGGTAAAGTGCTGTCAGTCTCCTGTTTATTGCATTCAGATAGTTCCTTTGGTATTCCCTGAATTCCAGTCCTGACAGCGATCCGAGACGGTACCGCTCCATGGCAATCTCAAGTGAGGCACGCGCCACTTCGGCGCTCTGGGTCTCAAAGTTGGTGACAATGATATTGTTACGATAGGTATTAAAGAGCAGGTCAAGTTCTCCCAGTATCTCGTTCTCAATATCAAGATATGCCAGTCTGCTGCTTTCGGCTTCAATTTTCGCATTGGCCATCCGCCGGTTGGTTTCAAAGCCTGAAAATATGTTCCAGGAGAGGTTGAATCCCCAGTTGAGCCCGTTGGTCTGGTTATATGAAGAAGCCTGCCATGGGTATTGGTTACGGGTGAAGTTATATCCCGTGCTGAAATTGATTGCAGGATAGCGGTCAGCCCTTACTGATTCAATATCGTACTGTGACAGTCGCTCGCCCTGGCGTGCAAGAATCAGCTGGTTGTTGAACTGCAGGGTTCTTTCGCGGAGCGAATCCACATCAAGTTCAGGGGCCATGACAATGGTGTCATTCACGTTGAAGTTGATCTCATGGCCGGCATTGAGAAGGTTGGTCATGCGGATGTAAGCGCTTATGACCGTCTCCTGCTGCGAGAGAACAGCTGAGCTGTCAGCGTTCAGGTCAATCCTTGCCTGCTGCAGGTCGAGCCCTGAAATAACCCCCAGGAGATATTTCTCCTCGGCGTTCTCGTATCTTGCCCTGGAGAGGGCGAGTGAAGTGAGCGCCGACTCCATCCTTTTCTGCTGAACTATAATATTGTAGTATTCAGAGCAAACCCTCATGATGAGATTCTCTACGCTGACCTTCACCCTCTGACTACTCATGGCCAGCAGTTCCTTCTGCCTGCTGTAATCAGTGAACATCCCGAATCCGTCAAAAAGCTTCCAGTTCAGAGACAGACCTGCGGTGTACAGGTTGGTTCTCCCTTTTTCTGCACCGGTTGATGACGACTCTGAATTGTTTGTGGTCTGTGACTGCCTGCCTGTGCCTGTCACGGTTGGAAGGAACGGGCTGAGAGACACGTTGTTGCCCGCAACTGTCTCGTCATTCCTGCTGATCTTGAGGGAATAGTTGTTTTCAAGGGCCTGCCTGATAGCCTCATCGAGGCTCATCGTCTTCTGCGCCCCGGCTGCCAGGGGCAGAATAAACAGAAGTATTATTGTTTTAAGCCTGAGGTTGCTCATTGATGTTTTTTTCTGCTGTTTTCCTTTCTGCCAGGTAGCTGTAAACTGATGGCACGACGAAGAGAGTGAGGAATGTGGCGAAGAACAAGCCACCGACGACTGCTACACCCATTGTGATCCGGCTTTCTGATCCTGCACCTGTTGCAAGTGCCAACGGAAGGATGCCGAGAATTGTGGTGAGACTGGTCATGAGAATAGGGCGGAAACGTGCCACTGCTGCCTCACGGACTGCATCCATTATGCTCAGCCCTGCCTGCTGCCTCTGGTTTGCGAATTCAACGATCAGGATGCCGTTCTTGGCTACCATGCCGATCAGCATGATAAGTCCGATCTCACTGAATATATTAAGTGTCTGGCTGGTGACTACCATTGTAAAGAGGGCACCGATCAGCGCAAGGGGCACAGTAACCAGGATTATTAACGGGTCACGGAAGCTCTCGAACTGGGCTGAAAGAACAAGGTAAATAAGCACAAGGGCCAGGACGAAAGCAAAAAGAAGGCTGGACGTGCTCTCAACAAAATCCTTCGAGTCACCTGAAAGGGTAGTGCTGAAGTTGTCATCCAGCACCTTATCGGCGATCCGGTCCATCTCCTCGATCCCTTCACCGAGGGTGTGCCTGCCCTCAAGGCCGGCTGACACCGTGGCAGACACGAACCTGTTGTATCTGTATAACTGAGGCGGGAGGCTGTTTTCCCTTGTCTCTACTATATTGTCAAGCTGTATCAGCTGTCCCTTGTCGTTTCTGACGTATGTGCTCGTAAGATCAAACGGGTCATTGCGTTTTGACTTGTCAAACTGGCTGAAGATCTGGTACTGTTTTCCGTCAAGGATGTAGTAGCCTATCCGTTGCTCGCTCATCGTAAGCTGGAGGGTCTGTGCAATGCTTTGTACATTGACTCCCATCATTGATGCTTTTTCCCTGTTGATGCTGACGGTAAGCTCCGGTTTGGTGAACTTAAGATTCACGTCAGAGGCTGAGAAGTAAGGACTCTCTGAGGTCAGGGCAAGGAAATCGGGGATCACCCTTTTCAGGTCATTGAGGTTCTTGGCCTGGATGACATACTGTACCGGCAGCCCTCCGCGGCGTGCACCGAAGCTTTGTTGCTGCGAGACGATTGTCTGAGCACCCGTGTACTGTCTCAGGACCGGGGAGAGCGCTGCAGCTATCTCCTGCTGTGAGCGTTTCCGGTCTCTCTGGTCAACGAGCCTCACTCTCATGTTGGCGGAATTGACGCTTCCCATACCCACCATCATCATGATGTTGTCACATTCAGGCACCTGTTCCTTTACAACGGGCGCAATCTGATCCATATAGGCAGTCATGTACTCGTAAGTGGCTCCTTCGGGAGCCCTGGCGTTGATGTTGATATAACCGCGATCCTCCAGCGGCGCCATCTCCGAAGGCAGGAGTGTCCACATCCATGCAATGAGTACCATGGATACCACAATGATAATCAATGCCCAGTATCTTTTCTTCAGGAAAGATGTGATTGCCTTCCTGTAAATGTTGATCATACCGGAGAAGAAGGGCTCGGTGACCAGGTAGAGACGGCCCTCCATGGCATTATGCTTCAACACCCTGGATGATATCATCGGGGTCAGTGAAAGCGCCAGGAAGGCCGATATGACCACAGCGCCCACGATGACCAGGCTAAACTCCCTGAAAAGCCTGCCGGTGACCCCCTGGAGAAAGACAATGGGGAAAAAGACAGATACCAGGGCAATAGTTGTTGCAATTATTGCAAAGTAAATCTCCCTTGAACCTGTCAATGCCGCTTCCATTGGCGACATCCCGTGTTCAACCTTGGTATATATATTTTCCACAACCACAATGGCATCATCAACCACAAGACCAATGGAAAGCACTATGGCGAACAACGTGAGGATGTTTATTGTAAACCCGGCAATATACATCACGAAGAAAGCCCCGATCAGTGCAACAGGAATTGCAATTACAGGTATAAGCGTGGTTCTCCAGTTGCGAAGGAACGCGAAGATGACAAGAACCACCAGCAAAAAGGCAATGAAGATTGTGTTTTTCACCTCCTTGATGGACTCCCTTATGTAAAGGGTATTGTCGAACAGCACCTCCATGGTAATGTCTTCAGGAAGGTCCTTCTTGAGCTGCTTGAGGAGTATCTGCGCGTTGTCAACAATATCTATATAGTTGGCGCCGGGCTGAGGTACCAGTACCACATTCACCGAGGGCTTGCCGTTGCTCAGAAGGTGTGAGCGGATGTTTTCAGCATCAATCTCAGCAACGCCTATATCACTGAATTTGACCACCCTGTCGCCGTTTTTGGTAATTATCAGGTCATTGAACTCGTCTACGGTGCGAAGCCTTCCCAGTGTTCTGATTGTAAGCTCTGTATTGTCACCCTCAATCCTTCCGGAAGGCAGTTCTACGTTCTCCCTTGAGACGGCATTCCGCACATCGAGCGGTGTGAGGCCGTAAGCTGCCAGTCTGGCGGGATCCATCTTCATCCTGATGGCCAGTTTTTTGGAGCCCCACACACTGACCGCACTTACGCCTGAAATGGTCTGCAGCCTCTCCTTGAAGTTAATCTCGGCAATCTGGCTGACGTCGATTATTGACCTGGTGTCACTGCGGAGGGTAACGGCGAAGATAGGCTGTGCATCGGCGTCAGCCTTCTGAACCACCGGCGGGTCAACATCCTGTGGCAGTCGCCGCATGGCACCGGAAACCTTGTCGCGGACATCATTTACCGCCGTTTCCATGTCTACCTCCAGTTTGAACTCAACGGTAATCCTTGATGAACCGTCGCTGCTGGAGCTGGATATGGAGCGAATTCCCTGGACACTGTTGATGGCTGATTCAAGCGGCTCGGTAATCTGGGTCTCCATGACGTCGGAGTTGGCTCCCGGAAAGGAGGTGGAGACAGTCACTATCGCCGGGTCAACACTGGGATAGTCCCTGACCCCAAGGAAGGTGTAACCGATTCCCCCCATGATCAGGATCACAAGTGACATCACAGTGGCCAGTACCGGTCTTTTTATACTTAAGGATGACAGACTCATTCGGGTCAGATGTTTTTAAAATGGTACATTGTCGCCGGCTTATTCTGTGATATTTACTCTTACGGCCATGTCAGGCCTGAGCTGCATCAGGCCTGTTGTAAGTACCGTATCACCTGCAGAGAGTCCGGAAAGAACCTCAATCATAGAAGCGGTTCTAGCCCCGGTAACCACCGGGATCAGGTCAGCCCTGCCGTTGCGCACCACCCAGAGCTTCTTTTCATTCATTTCGGGAACTATTGATTCAGTAGGCACCTGGAGGGCGTTTGTCTTCTCGTCGGTTATCAGGGTAAGAGAAGCAAACATCCCGGGTACAAGTTTTCCGGCCCGGTTGTCAAAACGCGCCCTCAGACCAATGGTACGGGTTGTCTCATCAATGCGGTAGTCAACGGCATAAACATCTGCAAAAAATTCATCAGGATACCCGTAGGTTGTAAATGAAATACGTTTTCCCATCAGATCTTCCGAGACATATTTCTCCGAGATGGCAAATTCAAGCTTGAGGAAGGACTGGTCAACCAGGTGGGCTATCTTAACCTGCGGCGTAACATAAGTTCCATCACTGACATACCGGAATCCAATCACCCCATCAAATGGTGCGCGAACTTCGGTCTCGGCTATCCTTACCTTCAGCAGGTTGATGTCTGCAAGTATCACGTTGTAATCTGTCTGAAGCTGGTCAAATGCTTCGCGGCTTACCGCGTCCTTGGAAAGAAGCACCCTCTGGCGCTCCAGCTTTTCCGAGAGCATCTTTTCCTGTATCTCAGAACGGCGCAGTTGTGCCTGCAGGTCTTCATCATAGATTTTCACAAGGAGGTCTCCCTTCCGTACCTTGCTTCCTTCCCGGAAATACACAGCAGTCACTTTACCTGACACCTTACTTACTATGTCCACCTCCTCATTAGCCAGAAGTGATCCGGCTGACCTGATCCCGTTGGTAAGATATGAGGGCCTGGCTATTGTGCCTGTGACGGGAAGTTGTCCCTGGCCACCGGGACGCTGGCCTTGCTGTCCGCCCTGTCCCTGTTGTCCACCCGGGCGCTGTCCCTGCTGATTGCCGGCACCCTGCCCCTGGGTCTGCGCCTGCACAACTGCAACACCATCGTTCTTTTTCAGATCGTTACCCCACAGACCAAGCCGAGGGCCAGCAAACCATATCAACAGTACCAGTGGTATGCCGGTCCACAGAACTATTTTAGTCCCTTTTTTCATCTATATAATTGTCTATTCAATTTCCTGACCCGCAAAATAAGGCGGATTATTTAAACCATTATGTTAAAGTATATTAAAACAGACAGCGTATGATAAAATCAGGATGCTTTTTCCTGAAGGACACATCTCAGTATTTAATCATTATCTCCCTGACCACCCTCTCCATGTTGTCAGTTATCTTCCTTGATGGAACTGTAAACCCGTTGGCAAAGGTGGTAAAGGCGATCTTTCTTCCGCTGTTGGTTGTGAAGTAACCGGCAAACGACTTTGCACTTGTGATTGTGCCGGTTTTAGCCACAACTCTTCCTTTAAACATCTCATCACGGAAATAGTTTTTCATAGTGCCTGAGACTGCACCCATGGGCAGGGATGATACAAAGGCATCCGAAACGGCGCTGTTGTTCATGTGGACAAGCAGCCTGACCGTCATCAGTGCACTTATGTTATTATTGGATGATAGGCCTGAGCCGTCGAGGATCACCGCTTCATATGGTTCACATCCTATTGAATCGAGGAATTGCCTGATGACCAATGATCCGGCGCTGTAAGTGCCTTCGCCGAGTATTTCATGACCCAGATGCTTACGGAGGGCTTCTGCGTACATGTTGACACTCTCATGGTTGGTGACCTTTACTATCTCGGCGAGGGTGGGTGAAAATGTCACTGCTACATTGATGCATTTTTGGCCTTCAACAGAGACACGTTCTGTCCCTGGTTCGTAATCCACTTCTATCCCGGCTTCCCGCATCGCTGCATCAAGTTTTCTGAGGAGGGCGAAAGGCGGATCAGGGATTGAAGCCCTGAGTATAAAACTACTGTCAGCGGGTACACTTCCTGTTACCCAGGCCAGGGAGGAGTAGGGGGCGTTGTATACATAGCCCCTGTCAGTGCGGCCTGAGGAGAGAAGGTAGTTTGTGAGGCTTACATCCTTCCCGTAATCCTGCACTGAATCAATGAGAGCCGGCTCGCCCTCAGCCCTGCCCGTTATGTATATATTGTACTCGTTGTTATTTATGTTGATATCATAGACCCCGGCGCCATAATACTGCCCCAGGTCGCCCCACGCCCATCCTGATGGTACCGGATTGAAGTCATAAATGGATTCTGCAGCTGCCACACTGCCCCTGACCCTTTTCACTCCGGCATCCTTCAGTGCACTGACCCACACGGCAGTGAGATTGCCATAATGTTCTGCAAAATACTCTGATCCGAGAGCAGGATCACCTCCTCCGATGATCACTACATCACCTTCGAGGACCCCTTTTTTGGTGTTCAGGTCCCCGATAAGACACAGGGTTGTTGAATAACGGTAGCATGGTCCGAGAAGAGAGAGTGCCACTGAGGTGGGGTAGAGCTTCATGACTGAGGCGGAAGCAAGATTGCGGTCAGCGTCATAGCTGTATATTATCTCACCTGTTATGGCATCGGCGAAGCAGAAAGACCAGGAGGTCCCCGTCAGGGTTGTGTCAGCAATGACAGAGTCCATTACCTGTTCCTGTGCACTGAGGTCCGCTGCTGCTGTCAGAGTAAGGATGAGGAGGGTCAATAATCCGGTTCTCATTTCGGTTTGTTTTGTTCAAGAGTTGAAAGCAGGCCGCAGGCTGCATTGATGTCCTGACCGCGGCTTGCACGAATGGTAGTAATGATGCCCTTTGCATTAAGGCTGTCACGAAAGGCTTCCATCTCGCGTTGGTCAGGGCTGCTGAATTCCGAGCCGGGAATGGAATGGAAGCGAATCAGGTTAATCCGGCAGCGAATCCCGTTGAGTATCCTGGCCAGCTCCTTTACATGTGCCGGAGTGTCATTCAATCCCTTGAAGACAATGTATTCAAACGAGACTCTTCTCTGTCTTCCGAAGTCGAAACCCCTTATTGTGTCAAGAACCTCCTTTACCGGGTGGGCCTTCTGGGCCGGCATCAATGACTGCCGCTCACTGTCAAAGGGTGAGTGGAGGCTGACAGCCAGGTGGCATCTGCTCTTACTGAGGAACTCTTCTATCTTTCCAGTGATCCCTACTGTGCTGACTGTGATCCTTGTCGGGCTCCAACCGTAACCCCAGTCGGAGGTCAGTATCTCAAGGCTCCGGAGCACTTCCTCCAGGTTGTCAAGAGGTTCTCCCATGCCCATGAATACAATATTGGTAAGTGAGTCATGTTCAGGCAAACTCCGGAACTGGTTAAGTATCTCGTTTGCTGTCAGGTTGCCCTGGAACCCCTGCCGTGCCGTCATGCAGAAACGACATCCCATACGGCAGCCCGATTGCACAGAGAGGCAGATGGTTGCCCGGTCGCGGTCAGGGATATAGGCCGTTTCGATGAACCGGCTTTCGCTTACACGGAAGAGATATTTCTTTGTACCGTCACCGGCAGCGGACTCTGCTACCGGTGGATTAAGACCAGTTTCGTAATCTTTGTCAAGGTTACTGCGTGCTGCCAGGGAGAGGTCAGTCATCCCGCTGATAGCAGGCGCTCCCCTGCGATAGAGCCATCCCGCTATCTGCTTCGCCGCATACGGCGGCAGTGATGCGTCTCTGGCAACCCCGGACAACTCAATGAGGGTCAGGCCGAAAAGCTTCTTTTTTTCCATCAGAAACGGTAACCTGCACGGTCAAGGTCATGGATGCTCCTGAAAGGTTTCGGAGGTTTCAGCTCAGCGTTCAGGAAGTTATATATGTCAAGCCTGATTTTCCTCGCCTCACGGTAGTCCATCCTGTCAAATGAGTGCCCCCCGGGCATGTTTTCAAATATCCTGTAACTGAAGTTCTGCTTACCTGCAGCCTTGAGTGATTTTATCAGGTGTTCCACTTCAAGGACGTTTACATCCTCATCGTTTGTGTTTGTGTGGATAAGAAGCGGGGTATTGCGGTAACGATCCACCTGCCAGGCAGGGGAACGCTTGCGGTATTCTGCCACATTCTCATCGGCTGTCTTGCCTATGTGGTAAGACGCGGAGTAGAGGTCGCGATAACTGTCATCCTTGTACCCCATCCGGGCAACGACGTCACTGACAGGCACCCCGGCGAAGCAGGCCTTGTATGCCTCCGGGTGGTCAAAGATACAGAAGAGCCCTATCAGGCCACCGTGGCTCCAACCAATTATCCCTACTCTGTCGCTGTCAATAAATTCATAATTCTCGATCATATACCTGCGGCTGGCATCAACATCCTCCACCTCCAGGCCGCCATAATCTATCCTGCGATACATCCCGGCGCCGTAACCTGTGGAGCCCCGGTATTCTGCAGCGACAACAATATACCCCTGCGTCACCATCTCGCGGATCATATGTGTATGATAGGTGGTGAAGTTCGCGTGCACTCCCCCGTGTGGAAGGACGAGAAGTGGGTATTTGGAGGAGGGATTCACGTCTCGCGGGATGAAGACATAGCTCCAGAACTTGAGCGGATTGCCTGCTCCCTGTCCGGTCGGGTTGCTTTCCTTTGCCGGTGGCGGTCCGGTGATATATATCTTGTCAATGAATGCGACGTCACCCACACGGTCGAACCATAACAAGTCGTCGATATTCTTTTCAATAACATCAAGCCGGTGATCCAATGCATCAAAATTGCTGTTCACCTCATTGATGGCATTTAACAGTTCGGTGTTTCCCGGTTGCGCCCGGAGGCTGCCATTCAGGCAAATAAGCGCAACGGGAAGAAGGATGGTTTTCATCATAAGCCTTCTCATATCATCTGGTTTATTGGATTTCCTTTTCTCCACTGAAGACGAAGGTTGCAGGACCGGTCAGGAAAATGTCGGTGGCCCTTTCTCCGTTCAGGTTGAATCTTACTGACAGTATTCCGCCCCTGGCCTGTACCTCTGTCGCTGGAGTGACAATTTTTCCGGTGTAAACTGCCGCAATGGCAGATGCTGTTATCCCTGTTCCACAGGCCAGCGTCTCTTCTTCCACTCCCCGTTCATAGGTGCGGACACGAAGCCTTCCGTCCCTGACGCATACGAGGTTGACATTCACCCCTTCAGGGGCATAGGCAGGAGACCTGCGGAGGGCTCTGCCGAAGGAGACCATGTCAGTTGCGGAGTTATCATCGGTGAATACCACCAGGTGTGGTACTCCGGTGTTTACCAAAATTCCGTCGGGAGTTTGCCTGATTCCTATGACGTCACGGATGGAGATCTCTATCAATCCGTCGCCTGCAGGCCTTGCTGTATGGGGTCCGTCACCTGCCATGAAAGTGATGTTCCTGAAGCCTGTGATATGCCTCATAGCATAGTGAGAGGAGCACCTGGCACCGTTTCCGCACATTGCTCCGGGTGAGCCGTCAGAGTTAAAATAGAACATCCTGAAATCATACCCCTCGTATTCTTCTATCAGCATCAGGCCGTCTCCCCCGATTCCAAAATGCCGGTCGCATAACTTCCTGATAAGCAATTCGTCATGATGAGCAATAATGGAAGGACTGTTTTTTAAAATTATGAAGTCATTGCCTGCTCCCTCATATTTGTTAAAGACTATTTTCATACCGTTAAATTGAAGTTAATTATCTTAAACAGAACCCGTCAGTCCGTTAAAAAAACGAAAATTTGTAAAACAATTTGTGCATGTCAGGGTTGTAAAGATATTAATCTTTTGGGCAGGCACACTATTTGATTAAATGAGTCAGGATCAAAGTAAGGTATAACAAAAAAATATAAAAGCAATGAAAGGAAAAGGGTTGATAACTACGCTGCTGGTAGCTCTTTTTGGAGCGCTGACAGGACTTTTCATCTACACCAGGTTTCTTGACAGGGACAAACTGGTGATCGGTACTGAAAAGGAGAAGCAGATGATTGAGGAGAATGCCAGGTACACTTCGATGCTGCCACAATCAGGGGTGAATGATTTCACGTTTGCAGCAGAGCAGACTGTGCATGCAGTGGTTCATGTCAAGACCAGGGCAACAGTCAGTTCCTCATATTCAAATCCTCTGTACGAGTTCTTCTATGGTCCGGGTTCAAGCCAGCCGAGGGTGGTGAGAGGATTCGGTTCAGGTGTCATTGTAACCCAGGACGGATACATTGTTACCAATAATCATGTCATCGAAGAGGCTGACGAGGTGGATGTGACGCTGAATGACAAGCGCACTTTCCCGGCCGAGGTTGTAGGCCGTGACCCGAGTACGGATATTGCGGTTCTGAAGATAAAGGCCAATAGTCTTCCATATATAAGGTTTGGCAATTCAGATGCCATACGTCTTGGGGAGTGGGTGCTGGCAGTCGGAAACCCCTTCAACCTGACATCGACGGTTACCGCCGGAATAGTCAGCGCAAAGGGGAGGAGCCTGGGGTTGCTCGACAACCAGTACAGGATTGAGTCGTTTATCCAGACTGACGCAGCCCTTAACCAGGGTAACAGCGGAGGTGCACTGGTAAACGTCCAGGGCGAGCTCATAGGCATTACCACTGCAATTATTTCGCCCAGCGGTGCCTATGCCGGCAACTCTTTCGCTGTTCCGACGTCTATTGTAAAGAAGGTATACGATGATATCAGGGAGTTCGGTGAGGTTCAGCGCGGGCTGATGGGTGTGAATATAACCGATGTCACTGCAGAACTGGCTGACGAGGAGAACCTGAAGGAGATAAAGGGGGTCTATCTGACCGGAGTAACGGATGACGGTGCTGCCAAGGCAGCCGGGCTGGCTGAAAAGGATGTGATCATCGCAATCAACGGTGAGACGGTCGAAACCACTGCAGATCTTCAGGAGAAAGTGAGCCGTTACAGACCTGGTGACAGGCTTGAAGTGACATACCTCAGAAAGGGGAAACAGGATAAAAAGAGTGTTGTTCTCCGCAATATTGAGGGCGGAACCGGCGTTGTAGCTCCCGGGGCACAGTCCTCAACAGTGCTCGGCGCTACATTCACGCCGGTCACTGCAGGCGAGAGAAGTCAATATAAAATATCAGGTGGTGTAAAGATCACCTCAATTTCGGAGGGCCGGTTTCGCGATCTGGGTCTTTCGAAGGGAACGGTCATAGTTGACGTGAACGGGGTAAAAGTGAACAGCGGTACGGATGTCCGCAAGGCAACGGATGACGGAAAGAGTCTGACATCAGTTGAAGGCTTTACACCTGACGGAACATACTTCAGGTACCAGACCAGGAGGTAGGAATGAGGAAGAAGTATAATAAACAGAAGATCAGCGGATTGTCTGGAATGGCAAACCGATTGAGGAGTGGTTGAATATATATTTGTATAGTAACTTAATTAGCAGTAACTTTGCGAAAATTTTTTCGAAGGGGTAAAGAGAATGAGACAACTTAAAATTACCAAATCCATAACCAACCGTGAAAGTGCATCGTTGGACAAATATCTGCAGGAGATTGGTAAAGAAGAGTTGATATCGGTTGAGGAAGAGGTAGAGTTAGCACAAAGGATCAAGAAGGGTGACAGGGCAGCGTTGGAGAAGCTTACCAAAGCCAATCTCCGCTTTGTTGTCTCGGTGGCCAAACAGTATCAGAACCAGGGGCTTAGCCTTCCGGACCTCATTAATGAGGGTAACCTCGGCCTTATCAAGGCTGCAGAAAAATTCGATGAAACCAGGGGTTTCAAATTCATATCATATGCGGTATGGTGGATCAGGCAATCCATACTGCAGGCTCTTGCAGAGCAATCAAGGATAGTGCGTCTTCCTCTCAATCAGGTTGGTTCACTGAACAAGATCAATAAGGCATTTGCCAGGTTTGAGCAGGAAAATGAACGCATTCCGTCCCCTGAAGAGTTGGCCGAGGTGCTTGACCTGCCGAAGGAGAAAGTCACAGACACTCTTAAGGTCTCAGGTCGTCATGTTTCAGTTGATGCACCCTTTGTGGAAGGTGAGGATAACAGTCTACTGGATGTGCTTACCAATGTTGATTCGCCCATAGCAGACAAGATGCTTATTGACGAGTCTCTCTCAAAGGAGATTGACCGTGCACTTGCAACGCTCACCGAGCGTGAGAGGGATATAATACGTTATTTCTTCGGCATTGCGTGCCAGGAGATGACTCTTGAAGAGATTGGGGAGAAGTTCGGTCTTACCCGTGAACGGGTGAGACAGATCAAGGAGAAGGCAATTCGCAGGCTGCGTCACACATCACGCAGTAAACTCCTTAAGGGGTACCTGGGTTAGTATTCTCAGGCATAGGTAAACAGGAAAAGGAGGTGCAACAAGCATCTCTTTTTTCTTGTGCGCCCGGCATGGGTGATAACTATAGGGTGAGAGTCCCGAACGCGCCCTG
>ENA-UOOK01000639-UOOK01000639.1-fermentation-metagenome-genome-assembly--contig:-NODE-639-length-46322-cov-7.883481_pt1 | contig 46322 bp, 42 predicted proteins | sample MGYA00245777_ERZ724023 | MGnify/ENA primary metagenome ERZ724023 (study PRJEB28704, sample SAMN03018312) | fermentation metagenome | biome: anthropogenic terrestrial biome; feature: soil; material...
ATACACCCCCGTTTTTCGCTGTCATTATGCCCAATTCTTCTTTCTGAAGGATTTTTGGCACGTAATAATAATTAATCGTGCTCGCCGGGGCGTCGATTTCGCCTTTAAGGAAAGCCTGGATAAGTGTATCTGTGTTCTTGTACATTCTATACTCGATTACATCCACAGGCGGCTTTCCTTCCCAGTAGTTCTCGTTGGCTTTGAAGACGAGCAGGCCCGCATTTTTGTCAAATTTTTCAAAGATATAAGGTCCGCTTCCGATTGAAGCTTCATTTCCGTTGAATGAGGAGATATTTTGGACATTCTTATAGACATGCTCGGGCAGCATCTTGACCACATCCCATGTATATAGCAAGTTTGCGTCCGGCTTTTTAAGGTTGATAATCACCGTGTTGGCGTCAGGTGTTTCTATGGACTCAATGTCCTCAGTGTATAGCATTTTATGCGGAGTGAACCTGGCAAGGTTCTCTAGTGTGAACTTCACATCGCTGGATGTAACAGGCTTACCATCACTCCAGGTCGCATTGTCAAAGAGCTGAAAAGTCCACTTCTTGAGGTCTGGAGATACCTGCCACGACTTCGCCAGTTCCTGCTCAAGAGCGCCTGATGGGCCAATCCGGGCCAGCCCTTGCAGACAAAATACTCTGATAAGCCTATCGTACTGTGCATCGTTAATGTTTGTATTTGCAACAGTTGCTACTGCACCAAAAGTTATCTTAGAGATACGGTTTTCATCCATATTCTGTTGCGGTGAAGGCGTTACCATTGGCTGTGATGTGCAGCCCGAAAAGGCCGTACTTAACAGCAAAACCATAATAATAACGATTGGAAGTGTTCTTTTCATTATTTTTCATCCCATATCCTCTTGGTATGACAACAACCTGTTAACAAGTGTTTGCTTATTATACAAATTATTTTTATTTTTGTTAATAATTATTACTATATCTAATTTTTTATTGAGAATATCAAATTAGTTATATAAATCTTCATCTAATTTGTTATCTTTTTCTTTAATTTTATTTTTCAGAAAATCTAAAACTCTTTCGTGTAGTGAATAAAGTTGTATGGGTTAAGAATACCTGTGATCTAAAATCTTCTTGAATTCATTTCACCGTCCTAACTAAATTAAAAGAGTGGATTCGCAAGTGGAAAGAGTTCAGATCAAATTGGCGAAGAAAACGTACTTTATGGAGGATTTACACAGATATACGAGGAGTTCTGTCTAAAAGTACTGTTATTTATCTTTTTTAAAGAGGATAACTGTAAATTACGGCATTAAAGAAAAAAAGGAATTACGAGCCTTCTCTGAATAATGAAACAAAGAGGGAGCTATATAATTATGGACACTTGTATTGTAAAGCATGAGTTCTTTTTTTAATATTCCATGTGAAACAGGAAGTAAACAAGCGCATGAGTGCTTAATTCCCTGGTACATAATTGGAATAACTGCAATCATCTGTGCAGCAACTCTGGTTTTGATCGCTTTTCTTGGACCCATTGGTCAGGGAATAATACAATATAGAACCTCTCAATCTGGCATATGGCAGATCACCGGGCAGGACCTTGCAAATTTGGTACTGATCGCACCGATACTGCTAATTGGTGGAATTCTATGTCTGGCAAGAAGGGCCGGCTCGAAATACCTGCTGGTACTTACACCGATAACATTAATGTATACAGGGCTTTCCATCGGGATTGGCCAGGAATGGAGCAATCCGGCTTACAGCGGCAATGTTGAGGACTACTGGTGGCTCTTTGGAATCCTTTTAGTAGGCGGGCTCATCCTTCTTTTAGGCAGCCTGTCTATGTTTACCGAAGCAGATGCTCCTTACTTCAAACCGAAAGGTCTGCGAATCTATGTGGTTCTGATGACCGTATTCTTCCTGCTCTTTGCAGCGATGTGGATATCTCAAATCCAGCAAGTAATAAGTACTGGAGACCTTCCCGATGGTTCATACAAAGCTGCTCCAACTGCCTTCTGGGTCATCAGGTACCTTGACCTTGGAGTAAGTATTCCTTTGGGCTTTCTAGCGCTGTTCTTGATGCTCTCAAAACCAAAGAAGGCATACTCAATACTGCTCCTGTTTTTTGGATTCTTCATTACCATTGGAACAGCTGTGGATATGATGGCCATGGTTCAAGTCTTGAATGGGGATATGGAGGCGACCAAAGAAGGACTGTTTATATTCCTGATACTAACATCCTTCTCCTATGGAGGCCTCTTCTATCTTATTAAAGATAAAATTCGTCGAGGTGTCAGAAGCGCAGATAACCATAACTGACTACTATCGAACTGGGGTCGAGTCAAATGTTATGGATTTAACGATTCTCAATATTAGAAGCTTCGGGATAGATAAAGAATCATGAGGAAGCAATAAGAAAGTTGATGTAATCAAGTTCAGTAGATTTAGGACGATTTATTTTTCAGTCAACACAAAGGTTTTTTGAGTATATCTCTTTTAATATAGTAATAATGATGTTTAATTTAATTTTAGAAAAAAGATTCAACTGCGTAAGTCATACTATTGATATCCACTAATTTTCTTCTGTTATTTTTACTGGTCTTTAATATATTCAAAGTTCCAGAGCGGAACTCCTCCTATATCTCCTTTCTCAAGATGTTCCAGTTCATGAGCTGCGCTATATGCCGGCGTACCTTTCAAATTTATGCGTTTTTTCTCCAGCTCTCTGATTCTTATCTCCCTGATCTCCGGGTGTACTTCTGCAAATATGATTTTTTTAGCTTGCAGGGTTATTAAGTAGGGTCTCTCAACCAGTTCTCTTTCTTCTTTTGTCCCACATTTTTCCAGCCTGAGGATAACTCCTTCTTCCTTTATGATTTCGGGATCGATAAAAAAGTAGATCTTTTCCAGAGTATAGCCAGTTTTGCTTTCTTCATTGTAATAAGTAATTACATCCTTTACTGCCATGCTTTTTGTTTCTTCGGTGGCATAACTCCATGAGCCACCTGATTTCAGTGAAAGCAGAAATGGAAGAAATAGATCTCCTTGAATCTCAAAACTGGAAATCATATTCTTTTCCAGGGCTGAAAACTTGAAGATAGCCCTGATTTCTTCAGCGTCCATATTCGCGTCCCCGCCTTAGAGTTAAATATCAAAGTTTATCTAATTTTGGTGCTCCCGCAGTATCAGGTTGATATTATATACTGTGAATAATTAATATTGTTATTAGTATGGTACTTTTTTCGTAACTCTCATCCAAGCTTTTTAATCCCTTTCTATCACTAATAAAGAAAGCTTTAACTGCCTCGGTCAAAAATACCGCCAATGAGCAGTATTTTTCACAGAACGCATTGTATATCGGTGTAAATTCTCCATGTTTTATAAACAAACGCCAGAGGAGGAGTATCAGCCCTCCTCAATAAATTATACGGTTTTTTAGGTCCCTATGATAGGATAAAGGAAAAAAGATATACAAAAAGAAAAGTCGATGAACAAAAATGGAAAGAGAAAAATTATTTTCCACTTATTTTTTGGTCACATTTTCCTCTTTCAACACTTTTTTTGCAATAAGAAAAACCACAAATGCAATAATGATGAAATTTATCAGTTCTCCGAGAAAAGCCCCCCAACTCAATACTATTGGCCCAAGTTCAAGAGTTGCAGTTTTCCAAGCCCCTCCCGGGACAAAAGGTGTGACTATCGGCATTATGATATTTTCCACAAGCGACTTTATAAGAGCCGTGGATGCGATACCCATGATAAAAGCAATTGCCAGTGGAATTACTTTGTATTCATAAAGGAATTCTTTAAATTCACTTATAAGCCCCATTATACTCCTCCTGGATATTTTGAAATATAAATTTACAAGGATTCAATTAATTAGTTTATTATGTAGATCGAACTAATTAAATAATTCCCCTTTTTAGATAAATATTCTTTGTATCTCTTCTTTAACCCTCAAGCCTGCTTTGCCGTTCGGGAAGTAGATATTCAGCAGGACGAAATCGTCGTAATCGGTTCTTAAAAAGCGGCTTTCCCTGTCAAATACCTCGATACCCATGCCTTTTTCGAGGTTAAGGTTTTTTTCTTTGAAAGTGTTCCGACCCCGCTGTAACCGTTCCGCTCTGCGGAAACAAAATAATTATAATAACCTGGGATATTCTTGACTTCACGCGGAAGCTTATCCTCAGAAGCCTTTGTCTCCTGCACGCATACAATGTCAAACTCATGCCCGAGCAGCAAATCCAGAAAATCCTTTTTCATTGCAGCCCGGAGGCCGTTTACGTTCCAGGAAATAAGGTTATAATGTTCCGGCATTTTTACCTCTTATACCTTACCACTTTTCCTCTTTTATTCCCTCTTTCTTTATCTGATCTTCCTGGATTTTTCGGATAAAATCGATATAAAGTTATTCAGGCTTGAACATAAGGTCTAGAGTTTAAGAAGTCCTGGAGGTTTTATAAAAAAGTAATTAATTCGAAGCCACATATATAAAATCTTAGATTCGCTATAAAATCATCCTATGTTTCGGCAAATAATAATAGTTTAAATATTTTTGGGGATAAACATAGTGAAAAAATAAAATAATACTTCTGATAATTATTGTAACTATATTTTTAAGAATATTCTGACAATGGCTCTTTAAACACCGAATCGCAATTCAAAAAAATAAGGAAGTCATATGGATTTAATAAAGATCATATGTGGAATGCTTGCAGTTGCCCTTATTCTGGGTATCCTTACCTGTGGGGCTCATAATGACCGGGCAGCAGTTGCGGAAGAACTTGAGAACAAAACAGTAAGCGAACCTGCTTCAGGAGTGGCCGGAAAAGCTATGGTTGCAGGAGATAACACAACCACAGAACAAGCCCTCATGAAGCCTGCACCTCCAGACTCTCTGATTCTTGCAAAAGGGGAGAGTGAAATGGCAACTGAAAGGAGAGACATTGAAAATAAAGTAAGGGCTACAGTCAGACTTCTTGACTCACAGGGAGAAAAGCTTTTTCCTAAACTTGTAGAACCGAAATCCCCCTGGAATAGCAGTGACTTCTGTATTTTTGTCTGGACAATAAACGGGACTCAGGTCGTCTGCCCTCAGGATAGGGGCAGTGAAGGAAAGGAAATGAAAGGGCTTCTGGACGCTGACGGCAAGCCCATAGGCGAACTCTTTATAGAAGCAGCCATGAGCGAAAGTGGAGAGGGCTGGATAGATTACAGCTGGCAGGAATCAGGAAGTCCCGAGCCTTCCCGGAGGTTAACCTTCATTAAAAAGGCTACCTTTGAGGGGCGGGCTTACATCGTAGGAGCAAGCTTTTACGTGGACGACCACATAATATGCAGAAACCTCAGCGAATGCTCATATCTTGAAGAGCCTGGAAATATTCATGTTGCAGAACTGCTGAATCCAGAAAATGTTGATAATGATATTGACCTGGACTACAGTATTGCCCATTCCTTTATCGAACCGGGAGAAAGTATCGCCCCTCACCTGATGAAAAATCCCGAAGTCCATTATATACTTGAAGGAGAGGGCATCCTCTATATTGATGGGATCCCTGTCGAACTTCACCAGGACCAGATAATATATATCCCTGCAGGCGCCGTTCAAACCACATTCAACACAGGGAATACTACTCTTAAATTCCTTGCAATAAACCAGCCGGCATGGTCAGAGGAAAATACCAAAGTATTTGAATAAAAGGTAGGAATGGCTGTTAAAGGATAAAGAATAGAAAAGGGAAGTGAGATGAAAACTCAAAATATATCGAATTATATCATAACATTTGTCTAAATATAATGGAAAATTTGACAAAAAACTAGAGAAATGTGTAAATCAAAAGAAATGTGAAATATCGGATGAGCAAATTGAAAAACTGAGAACTTTTATAAAAACGCTGAAGTTACACACGAGTTTCTTACTCAAGTTATATATTTATTAGTTCACTTATTTCTTTAATTAAGGTGACTACTGATGGCAAAGCGGTTATGATAAAAACAATTATCGCTTTGGGATCAAATTGTTTGCTTATTATTGTTTTTATTCTCATTTCTCTTTTTTCAAAAATGTCCATAATTATCCTTAAATTTTCTAGTTCTCTTATGTTTTCATCATTTTTTATATTAGAACTCATATCAAATACTTTATTGTAGATTTCTTCATACTATCGGTATATTTTATTTAACTCCAACATCATACATTTGTCAATTAAGTAACTTATTAATTTTTGTGCTTTTAAGAAAATGATTATGCCTAAAAAAATCATCAGGCTCAGTATGATGATCTCACATGGAATTATTGCTTTGTGACGTAATATTATGTTGGAAAACATAGATTCAATTAATGATTCATACGATATTATTACCAATGTTAAGATTATGAAGTAATGACTCACAATCGATAGGACAAAAGTTTTCAGGGTCTTAAGTCCCCCTATCTCATAAATATTAAACACATAAACATTTAATGAATATTTTTTATATAGTTCATTTAGAATCATGGCTAATTCTATCATTATCCAGATAATTACTCCCAGTAAGAAAAGTAACAAATATTCAATTATATGATTGATAATATCAAGCAGTAGGGACCACAATGTATCATCAAATAAATAAAAGTAAGGAAGCGTTGTCCCATTAAAAAATTTATATTCCAATATGTCGATTAACTCTAATACTATAAATGGAAGGACGACAACAGTTATTATCAAGTAAAACTGCCAAGACCTGCGTAGTTTTTTCTTCAGATCCTGTGAAAATGTTTGATATTGCTTTTCTGGAAATGAAGGCTCAAGTTCTATGAATATTATATATATCTTGGAAAAAAAATATCTTATTGTTGCATATTCATACCCTATCAAAATACTCATAGCCGCTGTAATCAGCAGGGAAGCAAAATCATAATTATAAGACTCTATTTTAAATATCAAAAAAGAATATATTAAAAAAATTAATCCAGATAGTAAAAAAGAAGTAAGCCAATAATTTGCTGCAAGTTTATTGTAAATTTCTCTAATCTCCAATTTCTCACAAACTCCAATTGAGATCTTATTTTTTTCTCAAAGTAAAGTATCCGAAAATTAAAGTCAATAAAACTGAAATTGCCAGAAAATCTGCTCCTTCCTCTTCTGTTGAAGATGGCGTTATTTCCTCTTGTTTAGTTGGAGATGTAGGAAGAGGCTGTAACTCTAATTTCATTTCTATTTTGCTCTCTCCTGAATGAAATTGAAAGTCATCTTTATAATCAGTGTATCCTTCTTTTTTTAGACAAACTGAATGTTCATTTGTATCTCCAATAGCAATTTTTGCTGGGGTTCTTTCTATATACCTCCCATCAATAAACACCTCTGCCCCTTCTGGAATTGAAGAGATATTTATGTAACGTAATTCGGAGATAGGAGTAGTGCTTATTGTGGGAGAAGGCTGTTTTTCAGTCAAGAGCGCTTCTACTTCTATCTCGAATTCATTAGACGGCTGAATTTCATATTTTTCCTCCCATATCTCGTATCCATCCAGTTCTAAACAGATCAAATATGTTCTCAGATCGATTATACTCTTTTCCTTTGGAGTTTTTCCTATGTATTCTCTATCAAGTAGTATATTCGCTCCTTCCGGAATAGAAGTAATTATTAGTTTTTTCTCTGGGGCTAGTGCAAATTCTATATCTGGAGGAGTAATGCAAATCTTTATATAGTCACCATCAGAATCCTGGGATATATCCTCGATAATTATGTCAAGAAGACCAGGTTTGCCACTCTCATTAACGGAATAGCTTGTTTTATAAAACTCAACCATTTCGTGTTTTTTCACTCTCATTTCATTAACTGTACGTTCATCTAACTGTATTTCCATTAACGCTTCGTTGTTTGCAGTATCGATTTGCTTTATTAATAGTATATATCCATCTCCAAGATCAATACTGTCTGTAGATCTCTTTTTTAGAGAATAATTGCCAGAGAAGATAATTTTATTTTCTGCAGTCAGGTTTTTAGTTTCAGAAGCAGGTGTTTCGTATCCACTTACTGGCTCATGGTTTATCGTATATGTACCTGCAGATGCATTAAATATAGTCCAGTATGATCCATTCCCGACGTAGATCTCATCTGGTCCTGATATGGTAAATGTTGCATTATCTAAAGGATCTGTTAATTCAAGATTCCAGGACCTGATATATACATTTATTTCACTAATCTGAGATGATTGATTGGTAGTGATCGGGATTTCTTTAGAACTTGTGATATTGTACATGTAGATGTCTGATAAATCTCGAGAATCCATCCATACTATCCTATTACCATCGATAGTAAATTCATACTGATCTAAGTTATTGAGAGTTATCTGAGTTTCTGCGGAGGTGGAGAGGTTATACATGTAGATATCCCAGTTTCCATTTCTATTGTCCTGCCATAATATCCTGTCTTCATAGATAGCAGGTATTTTTTGGGTTGAGTTATTGCTGGTTATCTGGATTTCTTTGGAAGTGGAAAGATCGTACATGTAGATATCTGAGTTACTATCCATGTAGAAATCGCTACTTTCATTACTATTGCGATCATCATCCCACACTATCTTATCCCCATAGATCTCAGGATTCGACTTAATTGACTCATTGGTTGTAATTTGAATTTCTCTTTCAGTAGAGAGATTGTACATGTATAGATGGGCGTTTCCATAAAGATAATAGATCCACACCACTTTATTCTCATAAATAGCAGGATCATTCGCTTTTCCACTTGTGGTGATCTGAGTTTCCTCGAAAGTGGAGATATCGTACATGAAAATATCGTGATTAGAGTACTCATTGCGAATAATTTCCCACACTATTCTGTTACCGTAGATTGCAGGAGAGCATCGAATTGCAATCTGACTTGAGTTATTAGTAGTGGTCTGCATTCCCGTAAAAACAGTTTGACTATTATTGGTTTGATTCTGCGGGATATCACCATCCGAATAATTCTCTATAGTAATTTCCCCTGCAGATGCAGGATTATAAATACCAGCGATTAGAAAGATTGCAGCTGCTAAAAGAACAGTTGTCCTGTTTACTAACATTTTCTGCTTCTTCCCCCAACCCTGAATAAATTAATAAAATCCTCTACAAGATCATGTATAAGGATTATCAGATTTTATTTAAAATATTATATATATCTTGCCTTTTTAAAAAATAGAGCGAGTTAGTAATTATTGAGCTGATCCCAAAACCCATTTTCAATCCTAATCAACAGGATTTTTTTAGGACTGCTCTCATTACATCAGCTTGCCCAGTCACTCAAAATATAGCCCCATCTTTACTTCGTTACCGGTCGAACTGCGCTAGTTAATATATATCCCTGCAGGCGCCGTTCAAACCACATTCAACACGGAGAATACTACTCTTAAATTCCTTGCAATAAACCAGCCGGCATGGTCAGAGGAAAATACTAAAGTCTTTGAATGAAAGGTAGGAAGGGACAGTATTAAGATTTCTGAAACTAAAACATGACCTTGGATAAATAAGTATCATGAAGCTCGGGACATATTGGCATTTAAAAGCCTGTTATATAAAAACCTGATGTATACAATATAATACAAAAAATATAGGGGGATTATCCAGAACCTGAATAAATTATCCTTAGGGCCTTGCCTCTTTTTACCGTATATCAGAAATAAACAGGGAAGTAAAAAAGAACCTCCCCTTTTAAAGTATAAATCACATTATATATTTGTTTTTTTAAAGATTCAGATATGCTTATTCTTTTCTGCGCCCAAAGATGGCAACCAGGCCAAGGACTGCAGCTGCAGGCAGTGCAATTGAAGGGAATTCAGGAATGTTATTGACATCACTATTAATCACATGTACTGTAGCTCTACCTGTAATATTTACCATTTCTTCGAAATCAGTCCTTCCACTTGCTTGAACTGTATGATAATATGTTCCAGGAGTTGCATCTTCAGGTACCTGCAGTGTTAACTTTGAAGATTGGGAATCATTAGCATCTTCTAGTCGAACTGTCGAAGGATCAAACACGTAATACCAATCTGGATTCCATATATCAGTTTGATATGTCCTATTAATAGAGAAATAAACATTTTCTGCTTCAAAAGTTTCTTTATCAATCACGGTTGCTATGTAGCTTATTGTTTCTCCTGGCGTCACATCGTAAGTACCATTTACAGCAACTACTGATAATGTAAGTCCAGCTGCAGAACAGGTATTTGCTAGAAGCAGCAAACCTAACAAACCAAATATAAAGCCTATTTTTACCACTCATTTCACCTCAAACCATTCAAACTTGACCAGCAAGTATTCGAGCCCCTGTTAAACTATGTGAACTCGAAAAAACTGCTGGAAATATACTTAAACTCTTATTTTATCACATGTTTTAATTCTTCAAATTACACAATTCAGGAAACACCGTTCCTGATGTATTTTGTATATTTTTCAGACTTTTAAAAACAAAGAAATTAAAAATAAAAAAATCCCATGAATAATCTCATGGGAGCAAACATTTCTTTGTGTTTAATCACCCTTTTCAGGATATTACCAGGTACCCGGTATCAAATCCGGTAATCGAAGACGTTTCCGAGTTCACATTGGCCCTGAAAAGTTTGCGCCCTGCCGCAGTTCCATCAGGAACAGTCACTTCCATTGGGACCAGGGCTTCTTCTCCTGCTTTCAGAGTTACAACTTTTTCAGTCCAGTTTAACCAGGAAAGGTCTGCCTGATAAGAGGCAGGAAGTTCACTGACACTGATGCGGACTTTAAACGTGTCATCGATATTCTGGGTGTTTTTCACTTTGATAGAAATAGAAACTGTGTTTCCTGCTGCAACACTGCTGGCCCTTGGAGAAACAGCTATGTTAGCGCCGCCGGAAAGCTGAACAACATGGTAGGGTACTGAAGTTTCAGCGGTGTTGCCAGCAGCGTCCTTTGCCGTGATCTTCAGGGAATAATCCCCAACTGAAGAAGGAGCAGTTATGCTGCCCTGCCAGGTTCCATCTGTATTTTTGAGCTGGACTTGTCCTGCTACAACTTCGGTTACACCGATGTTATCCGTTATGTTTGCACTGATACTGATTGTCGAACCAGCTGTCGTATTCGCAGGGAACAGGACTACCGATTCGATTACAGGTTTTGCTGTATCTGGAGTTTCCGGGGTTGAAACCGCAATGTAGTCTGTTTTTATTTCACTGTCACTTCCACCTGCACTGGTTACTGTAAGGGTCACAGTGTAGGTTCCAGCAGATGCATACGTATGCGAGGCGTTCTGCTCAACAGCGCTCGCACCATCCCCGAAGTCCCAGAGCCATGAGGTCGGTGTACCTGTAGACTGGTCCGTGAAATTAACAGTGAGGGGAGCAGTACCGCTCGTTACGTCAGCTGTGAATGAGGCGATGGGTTTTGTCGGCGTAGGCGGCTCAGATACAGAGATATAATCCGTCTTCACCTCAAAATCGCTTCCACCTGCATTTGCAACCGTAAGGTTCACAGTGTAAGTACCGGTTTTTTCGTAGGTAAACAGGGGGTTCTGCTCTGTGCTGTCAACGACACCATCGTTGTTAAAGTCCCAGGCCCACGAAGCAGGAGAGCCGGTGGACTCATCAGTGAACTGGACAGCCAGCGGAGCATTGCCAGAAGTCGGAGCTGCTCTGAAAGCTGCAACCGGAACTTCCGTTTCATTCCCGGCTCCAACATACTCAGCCACTAGAATTACGTTCATGGCAGACATGCTGTCTCCGCCTGCTCCTGTGTCGTAACTCTGTATCCTGGCGACATCCGTTCCGCTCCGAATCGCTTCGGTCACATTGTAGGAAGAGAAACCAATCTGCGGAGTTATCTGATATTCCGGCCAGAAACCTGTGTACTCATTGTCATTGAAAAAGAACTTGCTTCTGGAGTTATCGTTTCCACTGGCAAGGACAGCTATTGCTGTAGCTTTAGAGACACCTGTCGCGTTTACATCGCTGAAGAGAGCGTACGCCGTAGCCTCCTCACTGCTGACCGCATAGGAATCTTTAGATGCAAGGAGATCAAACTCATCATTGATCCAGATCTTTTTCTCGGTCGCTGCCGGATCACTGTAGACGACAACCAGATATGCCCCATATATCCCGTAAGTGTTACCGGCCTCCGGGGTGACAGTAATGCTGTTTCCTGCTGGGTCAAACAATGAAGTCACGTTGTAGACATAGAGCCCGGAAGGATAGTCAAAGGTCCCATAACTCTTCTGGTCTTTATATGTGGCAATTGGCGTTACTACATTGTTATTGAAAGACATCGTAAAAGCCGGATCATTTGCCATCTTGTTCCAGGTATACGGCTGGTAAAGCCGGGCACTTTCGATCACTGCTCCTTCAGGGATAGGAAGGTCTGTTGACGACCATGTATAAGTTTTTGCGGCCCAGTTTGCTGCCGCATATGCCGTATTTCCGGAAGAGTAAACAAGCCCGTACTTTCCTTCAAAAGTAGCCTGCGTGTTTATGTCATTTCCACCGGTATACCGCTTGCCCTTGTACCCGTTGTAGACAACGGTCTTTATAAGGGAAAGAACATTATTTACTTCATTAGACTCACTGACGCTGTTTTCTGAGTCGGCAGTGACAGTGACTTCAACACTGTCTCCATAAGCCCGGATTGTAGGGTCAGTTATTGAAACTGTAGTGTTGGCTCCAGCTGAAAGGCTGTCAACTGTGACATTCATGCCGACACCGTTCACAGTAAAACTGACTGTAAAGGGTCCGGCAGCAGAAGAACCGCTGTTCTCTACCTTTGCCGAGATACTGTTTGCTTCATTTGCAAAGATTTCCCCGGCGTTCGGAGTTATGCTAGAGACGACAAGGTCAGGCTCTGGGACCGGTAGTTTAGTTACTTTGATGTAGTCAGTCTTTACCTCGGAATCACTTCCGCCAGCATTCGTAACAGTGAGGTTCACGGTGTAGGTACCAGCTGTAGCGTAGGTATAGGAGGGATTCTGTTCAGTACTATCAACAGTACCATCGTTCTCGAAGTCCCATGTCCAAGAGAGGGGGGAGTTCGTAGACTGATCGGTGAAGTTAACTGTGAGAGGAGCATTGCCGGATGTGACATCAGCCGTGAAGTTCGCAACAGGCGTTTTGTCTCCACCGGAGCCGCCACTGACGGCAACCCTAACACTGCCTGAGACGCTTTCTGCAGTGGCATTCACATTTGTTGTCCCCCCAGAAAGTGCGGAAAAGAGACCTGTATTAGAGTTGATGGTACCGACTGACTCATTGGAAGAAGACCATGTAAATGTGGTATCTGTCAGGTGTTCGCGGTACTGAGTGTACGCATCGGCAGAGAAGGTGGTGCTTTCTCCAACCGACAGCTCGGCCTCGGATGGAGTGACATTTATGACACTTAGGACCTCCTCGTCTGCAATTATCCAGATGTTGTCGATGTAGAAACCGATGTTGTCCCAGCCGGCGGTATTCCAGTATGCTAGAACCTTGAAGGTGTGCTCACCAGGAGCAATGCCGGAGAGATCGATCGCATACCGGTTCCAGTCCGCCGCCCCGTCAGTGGTGATAGGAAGGGAGCATTTCTCAACCCCATCGATGTACACCTTCACCCATTCGTTATACGCATAGGCTTTTGTCACTGCGGCGGCGTTGAACCGCAGTGTCTTTGCTCCGGCTGGAATTTGGATAGTCCGCTCGGCGGCGGCGTTCTTAGAGAGAGGATTGCACCCGATGCTGTATTCTCCCTCATATACTGTGGTGTTTATAAGCCCGCAGTTGGTGAGCTTCCACCCCTCGGCCGAGTCACAGGAATCCTGCCACGGAAGGGAGACACTGATATCCGTGACAACTATGTAGTCTTTCTTAACATCGGAATCACTACCTCCTGCATTGGCAACCGTGAGGTTAACGGCATATGTTCCGGCTGTTTTGTATGTGTAAACCGGATTCTGCTCGGTACTGTCAACTTCCCCGTCGTTGTTGAAGTCCCATTGCCAGCTCGTAGACGCACCTGTAGAGGTATCCGTGAATTGTACGGTCAAAGGTGATGTGCCAGTTGTTACGTTGGCCGTAAAGTTGGCAACCGGCGGCTCAGGTAGAGGTTCACTAACCATGATATATCCGGATTTCACCTCATCATCGCTGCCTCCAGGACCGGTTACTGTAAGTTTAACGGTGTAGGTGCCGGCAGATGCATAAGTATACAAGGGGCTCGGCTCACTGCTGTCGACAGTTCCGTCATTGTCAAAGTCCCATGCATAGGACGAGATAGTACCGGTTGAAGCATCGGTAAACTTGACTGTAAGAGGTGCGGTACCGCTTTTTACATCCGCAGTAAAGTCTGCAACTGGTGCAGCTACAGGTTCTTTCGTATATTCAACAACAAGGATCTGCTGGAGTGCGTCCATACCTCCACTAGCCGTTGCCTGGATTCCGAACTCGTTTCCGGTTTCAGTGATGTAGTTCGTTGCATTAAAGACCAGGGGACTTGCGGTGTTTGAACTTCCCATCCATGCATTGGTTGCCACAATATTTCCGTTGAACAGCAGGTTTCCTTCGTCTGGTCCAGCACTTCCTGCGAAGCTGTACAGAATAGCGTTTTTGACATTGGCTTTGTCAATAGTCATGCCGGTGAAAGGAGCATATGCTGTAGCCTCTTCAGGAGTGGTCCCATAACTGGCTGCAGATAAGCCCAGTTCGTCGCATTCTTCATTGATGAAGATCTGCTTCCTGGTTTCGCCAGGGTTACTGTAGACCACAACAAGCGTACTGGGATACAGTGCAACTTTGTTGTAAGTGCTATCGTAGGGGTCCGTTACAAGGCTGTTTCCTGCAGAACTAAACTTGTCGGTTACATCGTAGACACAGAGACCATATTCATAATCTGCATATGAGCCAAAATTGCTCCAGTCCCTGTAGAGGTTTTCGTTTCCGGCCGATAAATTACCGTTAACAAGGACGTTTCCGTTGAAGTTAAGATTCAACCACGGATACCCACCAGGCGTCTGGTCCCAGTTGTAGGCGAAATAAAGTAAGACCTTTTCTATAGTGGAACCACTCGGAATCGGAAGGTCGCTTGCACTCCATGTCTCTGTCCTGGTAGCCCATCCGACACCTTTGTAAGCAGATTCAGGCTGCGTGGAGTACAGAAGGTTACCTTTGAGATCATACGTATGTTTGGTAGTGATATTGCTTCCGCCTTCCCAGTAGATACCTTTGCCCTTATACCCGTTGTATTTGACCGGTTTGGCAGCACTGTTCTTGTTGTTGTTAGCTTCATTGGTTTCAGCGATCAGGTTCTCCGGGTCAACAACTGCAGTGTAAGTTACAGTTCCGCCTTCAAGGTTGCGGATAGTTGGGTCAATCAGGGTTACTGTGGCTGTCCCTCCGCTTGCAATGGATGCGATCACTGTCGTGTTTACGGGGACTTTTCCATCGGAAACGTCACTTGCATACAGGGACAGCGAAATATTGGTAAGGGTGGCAGTTCCGGTGTTCTTGATGTTGGTAACCTTCACCTGATTTGGTTCTCTTGCAAAAACTGCAGATGCTGGCACCGGGTTCACGATTCCGGATATGCTGAGGTCGTTAGTTGGAGCTGCTGTGGCAGTTATGTAGTTTGTTTTTACCTTGGAATCGCTTCCTCCAGCATTGCTAACCGTTAGGTTGACAGTGTAAATTCCCGCTGCACTGTAGGTATATGACGGGCTCTGTTCGGTGCTGTCGACAGTTCCGTCGTTATTAAAGTCCCAGGCATAGGAAGAAACAGTGCCAGTTGAAGCATCTGTAAACTTGACTGTGAGAGGAGCAGTACCGCTTGTTACATCCGCAGTAAAGTCGGCGACAGGTGCGGGAGTCGATTGAAGCGGTTTTTTTACTACAAGGAATGCAAGTGGGATTTTGTAGAATTGTGCAAGACCCGTAGCCGGCAGGTACCGCGCATAGGCGAACGTGACACTGTTGCTGTTTGCAACGGATGAAGTCACATCCCATGAATCAATCCCTGAGTAGGGACCCTGCACATCAGGACTGCTCCGGTCGAGCTCTATGTTTTTAAATGATCCTGACTTTTCTAATGCACTGAAATCATTATCTGCTGTCGGGAAACCGTAGTATCCATTGGTACTCGACATGTAGTCGGCGATGAGTGTAGCCGAGGTAATTCCTGAGAGCCCAGACGTGTCAAATTTGGTGGTTCCAACGGCAACAGTTTCTTCGTTTTCCTCCGTATAATACGAGCAGGAGTCATGCCCTTCGTTTATCCAATAATGCGTCTCTGTTGTCGAAGAAGGATCGTCGTACGCGACAACTAGCTCGACTAGCTTGATACGGCCGTCGTAGGACCCAGTGGCATTTACGTTCACTTTGATGGTGGGCTGGCCAACCTGAATCAGGTTCGTCACATCATAACTGCTCAGGTAGTCGCTCGTCACCCGGTTGGTATGGTCGTTGAGCATCAGATATGGTTCCCCGGTACCGTGCCCGGCAAACTCGCTGTTGTCATTGCCGCCGCCGCCATAGTCCCCTTCCTGCATGTAGGTGAAGAGCTGCCCTTCGTCGGTCTCTGTCCAGGTGCTGTCCCAGGTTCCGTCGTTGTTCCAGTCGACCCTGGTGGTGTAAGTAATATACTTTGCATCCTGCATATGCCCGCAGTAGCTTGATATGTAGAGCCGGGCCCACTTGACCCTGCCTGAATCTGCTACGGCAGCTGCCGGGAGGGTAAACGTCCTGTCCACAACTTTAGTGTATGACGTTGATGGAGGGTTCCCCGAGATGTACAGGTCGCCGGTCACCGTGCCGGTCTGGACTGTTGTCAGCGGGAGACCCCCTACCCAGTCATCTGCAGCTCCGATGCCTGTGATCAGGACAAAGCACAGAACTGCTGCGATCCATATGAATGAAAGTTTCCTATTCGTAAATCTTCCTCCTGTAACGGTTTTGAGAAAAAATCCTGAGCTCGGTGCGCAACAGCTCCTATCAAAGAAGTAACAGAAATATAATCTGTTCAAAAAAATAAAATCAAGTTGCGGTCATTGTAATTTGAAAAAATTTAGAATTTGCTTTGAATCAGTTAACTAAGTTTTCCTGTTATAGATAGTATTATTTTTTGACATACATGTTTCAGAATCTTTTCTCCATAACTTCTTCCCAATTATGTCTAAAAATTATTACAAATCAATTTTTTATTAACAACTTCTCATATATATCAATCTTTCTAAATGTTTCTTGAAGGCACATACATTTCATTTTTTATGTGAAATAAATGAAAGATTCATTGTAAAAGACTTGTAAAAACAGATCTACTCAGTACTTTATTTTAGCAAATATTCAGTAAAGCAAACGACATTAATCAGCAAGTTATTCATGACTGTATATTAAAACTAGATCTCAAAATTAAAACTAGATCTCAAAAAAAGTACCTGATTTTTAGCAAGCTAAACAACTGCTTTTCAAGAATATATACTTCGTTTCAATAGGAGTGTTTTGAAGAGTTCACCCAAATTTTAATTTCTCAATATATATTTGTTTATTAGCTTATTTAATAAGTTATTTATTCAATTATTTATTTAAAATTGTTAATTTTTATTTAATAAGTAACAGATATTATTATAAATATATAAATAAAAGCCCAATAATGCACAACTACTATTAAAGAATTAATCATAGATAACATGTAATTTAATATAAGTTTTTTAGACCTTATGACAACTGATTATTCTCTTCTTCCTTATCACATTTCATTAAATAACATTAATTTTAACCTTAATTTCATCAAATATTATAAATTAAAATAAAAGGCTGCAATATAAAAAAGAAAACCCTGCAATATAAGCTTGATATGCTTGATATATACGATTATGTGAGCAGATACAGGAAACAGAAAAATATCTCAAATCCGATAAGTCCAAAAAAGAAATGGGTTTTTTCGGCAGGGATTTTAACTTTTTTCTGAACTTTATTATTTTTCCCTGAACCGAAAAAATAAACAACCTTATCAGGCGGCTTCTGCCCAGAAAATGAGGCTTCCCTGGAACTGGCCTGCAGACGAATAGTTTACCGGGAGGTCAAGCTGGACTTGCGAGGTCTCCGAGCTATCTGCAGCTATGACTTTGCTGTAGCTGGACCATATTCCTTTGTCAATAAAAAGTCCCGTTATGAAGGGGCCTTTTTCCTGGTCTTTTACTTCAGCTGTCACTTTTATACCGGTGCCTCCTTTGTTCTGGAGGGTCAGGGGCAAGGATTGGCTCGGCGTTCCCGGGCTGATGGTTCCGAAATCGATCGAATTCGGTGAGGCTGTCAGGGAAATTGCAGGTATGATATTCACGTTAAGTGATACCGTTGCAGAGGAACATGGCCCCGAGGGGGAAGTTGCTTTTGCCTGCTGGGCAAGCTCTGCACCTGTATAGCCTTCTTTGCTTGCTTTTGCGGTAATGACACCCTCACAGCTTGCATTTACCTTAAGTACAGCCTTTCCGTTAGCATCAGTCGTCCCCGAACCTGTTGCACAGCCGCTCAGATTCAGAAGTGCACCTTCAATAGGAGTCCCTGAACTTGTTACAATATAAGTAACTTCAGTCTCCGTCCCTACAGTTATATTGAGAGTGCTTGCAGAGAGGAAAAGTGCAGGTGTGGTTGGGGGGACAGAGTTTTCCGTTACCGCATTCTGGGCAAGCTCTGCACCTGTATAGCCTTCTTTGCTTGCCTTTGCAGTAATGGCACCCTCACAGCTTGCATTTACCTTAAGTACAGCTGTTCCGTTAGCATCAGTCGTCCCCGAACCTGTTGCACAGCCACTCAGATTCAGAAGTGCACCTTCAACAGGCTTATCTGCACTGGTTACAGTATACGTAACTTCAGTCTCCTTACCTACAGTCAGATTAAGGGTGCTTGCGGAGAGGGAAAGTGCTGGAGTAACAGGGGCTCCACCCTTATAGCTGACAACAAGGATTGCACTTGAAGGAGTAAGGTAGTCACCGCTATTATCGGTAATTGAGGGAGGGACTATCCTTGCCTTATTGTTTTCTGCCAGGAGATAAGCTCCGACAGGCCTTGCCTCGTCGATATCAAGATCAGAATAAGGAGTCGAGTTATAAACACCGGAGAACTTCATTTCATTAAATGCCAGAGATATGCCGGTATGCCCACCGGACTGGACTGTAGTCCAGAGACGGGCCTCTTCCACATTATTGAGGTCTATAGAGCCGCCTTTAAACGAAACTTCTACGGCAGCTTCCTCAGGAGTTAAGCCTCCAGAGGTGCTCATTGTGCTGACCATATCACAGCCTTCATTGACCCAGTATTCTATTTCCTTGCCAGAGGCATCTTCATACACCACGAGCAGGCCGATACCGTCGACACAAACGAAATTCCCGGTGTCTGCATGGGTGTTTGTAACCGTTGTAGTATAAGTCCCGCTTCCGCTCACAAGCCCTGTTACGTTATAAGCCCAGGTCCCGCTCGGGTAGTCATACTGCGAACCCCAGCCTTTCTGATCGTTGTATTCGGCTTCCGGGGTAAGAGATTTCCCTTCAAACTGCAAGTTCATGGAAGGCTGGACTCCAGTAGTGCCTGTTGCACTCCATGTCCAGAAATTGTAGAGCCTTGCATACTTTACGGTTGCACCCTCAGGGAGCGAAAGGGTGTGCCCTACGGAATATGTGTCGCCATTGAGGATCTTATTACTGTAGGTGCTGTTTCCATAATCATAAATAAGGCCTCCTTTAACGGTGCCGTGTGCATAGGTCTCAAGAGGCTTGTCACCCACGTAACCGTTATGCAGCACTTCCTGGGTCTTGCTAAGTTCATTATTTGTCGCGTTCGTATCGCTTATGGAAGAGCCCGGAACGACAACTGCCTTGAGTGCATAACTCTGCACTTTTTCCGGTTTCCAGGTAAACTCTACTGTCCCTGTAGCCCCTTTTGCGAGTCCAGTAACTGGTTTGCTTTCGAGAAGAGTACCTTCGGCATAAAGCTCAAGGGCAAAACTGCCTGCATCCCCGGGTCCGTTGTTTATTACAGTAACATTTACAGTGTTGTTCAGTTTGTCCCAGGCTTTTGATGCATCATTATGCATAACTTTGATTTTCTGCACACCCAGATCTGCTGAGGATTTTTCTCCGCTGTTAGAAGTATCATCTGTTGTGTTATCAGGGGTATCATCTGTTGTGTTATCAGGGGTATCGTTTGTTGTGTTATCAGGGGTATCGTTTGTTGTGTCATCAGATGATGATGTTGTATATTCGGCAGTCAGGATGCCAATGGCATTCTTATAAAAGCCAGCAGTCCTGTCATAGGTCAGGGTGTTTGTGCCGGATGATTTTAAAGAATCCTTGACGTCCCAGGTATTGGAACCGCAGTAAGTTCCCTGAGATTTGCCTGAAGTAAGTGCCTTTCCGTTAAAGGTATACGCCCCATCCTCGCTTGCCATATGCACGAGTGTGAGTTTTGCATCAGCAAGGGATGCACCTTCCGGCACAGCGGCATTAAAAGCCGTGCTTCCTACATAATTTTCACTCAGTTCATCATCACTATAATAAGTGTCCACGTCATGCCCGCGGTTGACCTGATACCAGACTTTATTGCCACTGCCGTCGTTGTAAGCCACAACAAGGGTTATCAGTTTTATCCGCCCGTCGAATTTAGCATCACTTGGCTCTGTATGTACGGTGGCTTTGTTTTCCCCGGCTTTTACAAGGCTCGTGACATCATAATACATCATATAGTCACTGGTTACTCTGTTCACATGGTCGTTTACCTGGACGTATGGTTTGCCATCATTTCCTCCATTGGTAATGTAGGTAAATGGAATGTTCAGGGTTTCTGTTCCAAGAGTTTTTCCGTTAAAGCTTACTTCTGCAGTACCCTGATAGTTATTTTGCATGTGTCCACAGTATACGGTAGTGAGCAGCATCGCCCATTCGACCTTAGCATTAGCCGGAAGGGTAAAAGTCTTGTCTATAGTTTTTACTTTGTGTATCGCCTGATCTGCTGTTCCGTAATAGCTGTCACAGAAGACACCACCGTCTACTGTTCCGGTCTTGACGGAAGTCAGGGGGACCCCGCCTACATAATTATCGGCAAGGCACACCCCGCTGCTCAGAATCAGCGTTAACAATATGAAAATAAGTTTTCTGTTCGTGAATCTTCCTCCTTTACTGAGTTAGAGAAAAAATGCCTGAGTTTTATACAATCAGTCCCTGTCAGAGAGGTAACAGGAATCAAGGGTGTTGCCAGCAAAATTAGAACCAATCGATTACCACTATTCTTTGAAAAAATATCTCATGTACCTATTTTCTGGCAGATAGGGACCGAATAATTCCTGCCTCAGATAGGGTTCTTTCTGATATGGGTCTCAAGTACTATTTCTCATAAAATATTCCAAAATCTACTTAATAGTTAATACAAATACTCATAGTATTCACAATTTTTTAGATATATTAACCTTTCTAAATGATTTTCAGGTTACATATATCCGTATTTTTGTGTGGTTATATAAGGAACTTCTACGATATACCTGCTATTAAACTGTTTTATTCTGCAATATATAACCTAATTTAACCCTAATGTACATACATATGGTTTATTGGTGTTTGTAATATATTATATAGGAAAAAAGATCAAATAATATTTATTTGGCAATTTAATATTAAGTATTATTATTTGATTAAATAATAACAATTAATATCTATAATGTCGTATTATTTCAGCTTAATATCCCAGAAAATTAAATATAAGGTTGCATACGGCTTACTCATACAGAATAAGGATGCTGGCTGCAGGGCGCACACTCAAAATATTGGAAAAGGCAGAGCCTCTTTAATTTTTTATATTGTTTATTTTGTTAAATTTGATCATTACCTGCGTTAATTTGATGTACCTGCAAGACAGCAATCCATACATGGAAAATTCAGGTTCAAGCAATAACAAAAAATCAGAAAAAAAAGAATATCAGCTCATTCTTATTGCCGCCCTCAAAAAAGAAATTGAAATAGCTCGCGGGCTTGACCCTGAAAAACTTGCAGCCGAAATTGAGAAAACAGGTTTTTCCTGCCAGCACTGCGGGAAGTGCTGCAAACGGGCTTTTGGGGACAATAGAGTAGTTTTAACACCTCCAGAAATCGAGAAAATCCGGGAGTATACGGGACTTTCAAAACTTGAGGTGGCAGGTCCTCTTATCCCGCCCACTCCCGATGAAACCGAAGATGAAGATGAAGACAGATATGCAGAAAGTTCTTCAATAACACAGGAAATAAAGGAAGAAACAACCTCAGAGCCCTTCAGGACACTTGAGCTTCTAAATGATGACATCGATTCGGAAGGAAATATCCATGCCTATGGATGGATGCTCAGGCGGAAAAGAAATGGGGACTGCATTTTCCTTGAAAAGGATACAAACCGGTGCAGGATATACCCTGTGCGTCCAATGCTCTGCAGTACCTATCCTTTTTACATTGAGGAGCTTAAAATGTACACATGTGAATGTGAAGGGCTTGGAGACCACATTTCTAAGGAAGAGAGCAGAAAACTTGCAGATTCTTTGCTTTTAAGATATATTTCGGAACTCGAAGATACACTTGCCATGTACGAAAAGTATGAGGATTTCGAGAGAACAGAAAAAGGCGCAGGGATCGCAAGAAATAATCTGGAAAAAGGGATATGTGTTTATATAGTGCATGACAGCAAGGGAATCACAAAAATCATGGATTGAGCCACATTTAAGAGGCCCCATGTGATCTCGAATAAATCCATCAGCTTGTAGCATACTTTCCTTAACTCCTAAAGTAGATATTTAATTCACATTTTAATATGGGTATTATATTTCTATCCAGAATAATCAATAAATTTATTAATTAGAAAGCGCCAGTTATTCCCATGACCGGAATGTCTGGTAGTGACAATCGCCCGATGACCGTTTCGGAGAAGATCTTTTCAAAGGCCTCCGGAACTCCCGTGAAAGCCGGGGATTTCGTACTGGCAAATATAGACCTGGCAATGACCCACGACATCACTGGTCCGCTGGCAGTCCAGGGCTTTTACGAAATCATGAGAGATGAAGAGGAAAAGAAAGTATGGGACCCAAGCAAAATAGTAATCATATTCGATCACCAGGTCCCTGCAGACTCGATTAATGCCGCGCAAAACCACATTATGCTCAGGAAGTTTGCAAAAGAGCAGAGTATTTTAAATTATGATGTTTACGAAGGAGTCTGCCACCAGGTCCTGCCCGAAAAAGGGCATGTGAGACCCGGAGACCTGATTGTGGGCTCGGACTCTCATACCTGCGCATATGGGTCTTTAGGGGCATTCTCTACCGGCATAGGGTCCACTGACATGGCAGCCGTTTTTGCTACAGGCAAACTCTGGTTCAGGGTTCCCGAGACCTTCCGTTTTGAAGTCGAAGGCAAACTGCCAAAGCGTGTTTATTCCAAAGACCTTATCCTGCACCTTATAGGGGATGTAGGCGTAGAAGGAGCCAGATATATGGCAGCCGAGTACGCAGGTTCTACAATCCGCTCCCTATCCATCCCCGAGCGCATGACCATATCCAACATGGCAATCGAGATGGGAGGAAAAGCAGGAATCATAGAAGCTGATGAGGTTACCGAAGCATACCTTAAAGAGCGCATTCCAGGCTACAAACTTGACCCGTACTGGAAATCCGATGAAGGTGCCAGATATCTGGATGTCAGACATTACGATGTCTCTGACCTTGAACCCCAGGTAGCCTGCCCGCATAATGTAGATAATGTAAAACCGGTAAGCGAAGTGGAAGGTACGAAGATTGACCAGATCTTTATGGGCTCCTGCACGAACGGCAGGTTTGAAGATATCAAGATAATGGCCGATATTATGGGAGACGAACCTGTTGCAAAGGGTGTGCGCCTCCTTGTTGTGCCTGCTTCAAAAACCGAGTATATGAAACTGTTGAAAGCCGGATATATTGAAAAACTCATGAACGCCGGCGCGATCGTGGAATCTCCGTGCTGCGGACCATGCATGGGAGGCTCTTTTGGCCTCCTCGGCCCTGGAGAAGTAGGGCTTGCAACTTCCAACCGCAATTTCAAGGGCAGAGAAGGAAGCCCTGAATCTTTTGTCTATCTTTCTTCCCCTGCAACTGCAGGAGCTTCCGCCCTCACAGGAGAAATCACAGATCCCAGAAAGGTTTAAAAACCCTCCTGTTTTACTTCTTTTTAATTATTCATACTTATTAATTTATAACAATTATTTAATAATATATTATTTATCTTGAAAAAAGGTGTTAAAATGCCGGAGGCTGACTTATCAATATTAAACAGGGTGTATGAGATCATCCTGGACCGAAAAGAGAACTATGACGAAAATTCATATGTCTGTAAAATTTTAAACCACCGCAAAGGAATGAACAAAATCCTTGAAAAAGTGGGGGAGGAATCCATTGAAACCATACTTGCAGTCAGGAACGAAGATCATAAAGAGATTGTCTCTGAGAGCTCGGACCTGATTTTCCATCTGCTGGTGATGCTTGCAGCAAATAATGTTACCCTTGATGAAATCGCAGCTGAGCTAAATGCCAGACATGAGAAGATGAAAAGAGATTAAATAAGATATCGAATAAATAAACTGTAAATAATAAAAGCTGTAAATAATGATAAAAGCTCTAAAAAACGATAAAAGCTGAATAGAGCTCGAATAGAAACTCAAAAAGCTCATAAGCAATATTAAATAAATAAATAAATAAATAAATAAATAAGTAAAGGAGTTTGAAGACCCGGGACTTCGGTCCTCAGGTCTGAAATTCCCTTAATCAAACCTCATTTTCAATATACTGCAAGTTCATTCAGCACGTCGGTTTTTGACAGGGTTCCTTTGGGAACTCCGTTGATTGTTACGATAAGCCTTCCTACGTTATATTTATGGAAGAGCTTTACGACATCATAGAGCTGCATGTCTCCATCAACAGTTATCAGCTCTTTTGTCATTATATCCTTAACCTTTACATTTGGTTTTCCCTGGGCAATTGCATGTGCGATATCGGTATAGGTGATTATTCCTACTATTTTCCCTTTATCTTCCACAGGGGCTCCATGTACGTTATTCCTTATGAAAAGCCTTGTTGCTTCCTGTATGCTGGCGTTAAGGTTCACAAGGATCGGAGGATATTTCATATAGTGCTTCACATGTTTTTTCGGTAGGGAGATCATTTCTGTAACGTTAAAAAGGATCGAGTTATTGGTGTCGTCCCTTCCCGTAACCTCTCCACGGATTATCAGGCGGTTTACAGGTGTTGGGCCTACCTGAAGTTTGTCGTCCATTATAAAGTCCTTTATATTTCCAATTACCCTGATTACTCCATTGCAGGCATCGGGACTCCGAACGGTCGTAAAGCTGATTTCTGCAGCTGTCGCCCCATTAACTATTACATTATTTCTATAAAGAGGGACAACGGATTCATTTTTCAACTGCTGGATGCGTAAAGCATCATATGCTGCCCCTGTAGGTTTGTACCCTCCTTTTGGTCCAGGTACACCTTCGACCAGCCCGAGAGCCTTTAATAACTGCATCTGGTTGCGGACGGTCCCAGGGTTCCTCTGGATAACTCCGGCAATCTCTTCCCCTTTTATTGCCCTGTCTTTTTGCCGCTGAAGATTGATTAATGCAATTATAATGTCTTTTTGGATCGGAGTGAGTTCCACAATATCACCATCAATTTCATATACCTTGTATCAGGATGATGTATAATACCTATACATTCAAAATAGATATTTATACATTCAAAATAGTGTATCCCTTAATTTACCATAATTAATGATTATAAATTCCTAATACAAATTATAATTACAAATATAAATAAAGTCCGGTTCTTATTAGAAATAAAGCTGATTTTATATCCGTATTTAAACTATTTATAATAATTCATAATTAATAATTACTAAATAATCATAATTATAATTTGATTATTGAGGATGTAATAGTTCCGGGCAGAAAAATTGGACAGAAACTGTCAGAGAATCCAGATAAGAAAAGCAAGGGAACTCCGCTCAGGAACTTTTGCGAAACACTTACTTGCAGACTTTAGATTTTTCTGTTAAACTTCTTCGCTCAGAAAAACCATTATATAGTTAAAAGAGCCCCCAGAGGGTTAGAAAATGATGATCTTTGAGAAAATTCACACAGTTCCTACTTCAGAGGAGTTAACCAACAAAGCATTCAAACGGGCAGCTAGAGCTATGTCCGGGAAAACTATTGATGGGAGAGATAGCCGTCTCAGAGCCAACGAGTCCATGGTACTGACGGCTGCAAACATTTTCACGGATAACCTTGCAAATATAGTCAGGCGTTTCCCGAGTTTTGAACACCTGCCCAGATTCTATTACGAACTGACTGACATCCTTGTAGGCGTAGAAAAACTAAAGATGTCACTTGCATCGGTGGAATGGGCAAGTAGAAAAATTCATGAGGTTGCAAGGAGCTACGTAGGAAAAATCCGGGATTCGGATATTCCAGAACCGGTAAGAAAAGAAGCTTTCGGCAGGTTCGCATCCATAATCAATTCTATCAATAAGGACCTCCTCTTTCTGAACGAAGCCAGAAATGTCCTGAGGAAACTCCCTGATGTCCAGGACGAGCCAACGATTGTAATCGCTGGCTATCCCAATGTAGGGAAGTCAAGTTTTGTTTCAAATATTACCGGTGCAACCCCTGAAATTGCTCCATATCCTTTCACAACAAAAGGGGTAGCCATAGGCCATTTCACACGGGACGGAGTCCGTTATCAGGTGATGGATACACCAGGGCTCCTTGACCGCCCCATGGCTGAGAGAAACTATATTGAAAGGCAGGCAATTACTGCAATCCACTACCTGGATGCAGTTGTAATGTTCATTATTGACCCCAGTGAAAGCTGTGGGTATGAGATTGAAGACCAGAAACGCCTGCTTGCTGAAATCAGAGAAAATTTTAACCTTCCTCTGCTTGTAGTTGCTAATAAAGCTGACAGGCCGGAATTCATGAAAATGGATGAGGTTGAGCTGAACATGTCCACGATTACTGGAGAAGGAATTGAGCAGATAATGGACAGGCTTGTTGAAATGATTGAAGAAAAGCGCCTTCGATCTCTGGATGAGCCGTCTTCAGAAAAACCGGATGACAAATCTACTCTATAAATCTGCAATCCAGTCTGTATCCGGGGTATCCATATTCAGAGTATCCTGAGCTGCATCAGCAGGGCAAGGGTAATAAGTATCAGCCCTGTTGTCAGCCTTATCCCCACTCTTTTTCTTTCTCTGAATTCAGTAACTTTTTTCGGGCTCAGCCCGAAGGACAGTAAAAGCCCAAGACACACTATAGGCAGCAGGAGTCCGATGTTGTAGATTCCTATGTATTCTATTCCTCTTGTAATATCAGTTTTTATTGCGAGAAGGCTCAGGATTGAGAGATAGACTGCTCCGACACAGGGAGCTTTGACCAGGGAGAACATACCTCCTGCAAGGAAGGACAGAAGCAGTAGATTTTTTTCGCCCATTCGGCTCATAAAGTCCTTCAGGGATTCTGGAGTCTTGAATGTTGATTTTGCATGTGTTCTCAGCCAGTATGCATCAAAAATATGCCAGACCCCGAGCAGGGCAGTCGTCATGATCGCAATTTCCAAAAAATAACTCCGAACTTCAGGCAGGAAATTGACAGCACTCAAGATACTTATGCCTGCAAACATATGCATAGCGAAAATCCCTGTGGAAAACCCCAGGGTTATTTTGAGCATCTCTTTTTTTCCTCCCTGCTGAGCAAGAGTGACAGAAGCCAGAAAAGCCATTATTGCAAGAAGGCAGGGATTAAAGCCGGCAAGGATTCCTGCAGTAAGGATTAAGAAAGGACCCATTTTTTCAAAGTGTTTGTTTGTATCCGAGATAACTGAACCGGAAGCAGGGCTAAGTAACAAAAAAATAAATATGAATACTAGAGCTCCCTTAGTTACAGGTCGCGGGCACAATGATGGCTTTTTCATACCCTTCTTCCAAAACTACTTTTGTGGAATTTCCTATGTATCAGGGTATCGGGGTGCCTCAATATAAATTTTCCCAATGTTAACAGTATTTTTTCAGAAACAGGATAATTATATAAAAACAAAGGAATACAGGAAAGAAAAGACGCAAGTAAAGAAAAGTTAAACAAGAAAAAATGTAAAAAAGGAGGAGAAAAGGAGCTCCTCTTTAAACCTGCTCAGAGCACTTTTTCCATGATGCTCAGGGCTTTTTCAATATCTTTCATTGAAGCTGCGTAAGAAATCCTTATGTATCCGTCCCCCTCGCTTCCGAAGGCTGTTCCCGGGACGACTACAACGCCGTTAGATATCATTTTTGAGGCGACCTCAGTGGAATTTGAGACTTTCGGGAAGGCATAGAAAGCCCCTTTAGGAAGAGCACACTCCATACCCAGATCGTTGAGCCCTTTTACAAGTACATCTCTGCGTTTTCTGAATTCTTCACGCATAGCATTGACAGAGTCCTTTGGACCGGTTACTGCGGTATATGCAGCCTTCTGGGCAACTGAGTTTGCACATGCCTGTATGTACTGGTGCACTTTGAGTATCTGGGCTATGTACTCTTTTCTGGCTGCCAGGTACCCGAGTCTCCAGCCTGTCATAGCATAGCTTTTTGAAGTCGCGTTTACAGTGATTACATTGTCTGAATAGCTGGCAGGACTTACGTGTTCACCTTCGTAAATAAAGTACTCGTAAACCTCGTCAGAAATGATGTTTATGTTGTGGTCATCTGCAATTTCAGCAAGGGCTTTGATATCTGCCCTGCTTGAGACCGCACCTGTAGGGTTGGACGGAGAGTTAAGGATAATAGCTTTTGTTTTCGGAGTTATTCTCTCAAGCACAGAATCCGGCTTCATAGTAAGGTCTTCCCCAAGAGGGACGCTTACTACTTTTCCATACAGCATTTCAGTCAGGGCATTATAGGATACAAACCCGGGATTTGAGATAAGAACTTCATCTCCCCTGTTGAGGAGGGCTGTGAGGGCAATGGTAAGGGCTTCTGATGCCCCTGAGGTTACAATTATTTCCTGAGGAGAGACCGAAAAATCATTTTCCTCCTGGAATTTATGGCTCAGGGCTTCCCTCAGTTCAGGGATTCCGGGACCTGCGGTATAACCCGTAAAACCTTCATTTATGGCTTTGATTGCTGCGTCTTTTATATGTTTAGGAGTATCAAAATCGGGCTGCCCTAGCCCGAGGTTAATGGCATTTGAGCCTGCAGCTTCGAAAATCTTTCTGATTCCGGACGTGTCTATCCGGGATACATTATCTGAAAATTTAATTTCTTTCATTTTGTGCCCTCCTAAAGTCCCTGAAAATTTTATCCTTTAAAATCCTGCTTTTTCCTGAGTTACTTAGTATTCCGTATATTCAACGGCTATTTAAAACCATTATTCAATGCTCAGCCCATTATTCGATATTTGTGTGCCTTGCCTTGAGTTCTGATTCCGTAGCGCCTATAAGAGTTATCAGCTGGGCAATTACAGAGTCTAGGAAGACAAGTGAGATTATTTCAAAAGCAGTGCCCAGGGGAGGTAAATTTTTGTAATCTCCTCTTATATTCTTTTCAAGGGAGCCGCCTGCATCGTGATCATTTTTGGTCTTGCTTGGAAGAACCATAACAATGTCCGAAATTTTGCCAAGTGTTGACTCCTTTTTAGAAGTGACAGTTATAAGAGTCGAACCGATGTCCTTCACTATTCTTCCGAGGTTTGCTATGGAACGGGTTTCTCCTGATCCTGAAATAGCAATCACAACATCCTGGGATCGGACAGCAGGGGTCGTGGTCTCCCCTACAACATATACAGTGAATCCGAGATGCATCAGCCTCATTGCAAAAGCTTTGGCAACAAGTCCTGACCGCCCTGCCCCCATTACAAAAACTCTTTCCCCGTCCAGGATTTTTTGAAGCATTTTCTTTATAGCTTCACGGTCAAGTAGCTTAATCACCTCGTTTATGTTTTCTACAATAAATTCCATTGATAATATTACATCTTCGCAGTCTTTTACCTGATCTATTTTCATATGAGTAAACTGATCTCTTTCCATATGAGTTCTCCAAAAAGCATTGAGTTGAGTTCTCAATAACTAATAATTATTTAACTTTTTATTTACTTCTACCGGATAACTGAGAATAATCTCAAAAATCTCAAAATCACTTGTGTCTCGAAAAATGGCGGGTTTTTGAGACTACTAACTGTACTTGAGACTACTAACTGTACAGCACTACTGGACTTTTGAGACTATTATTCCTGAAATCCCTTCCAGATAACCTTTTTTCATTTTCTTAAACTTATTGGTGGGGATTTCAGGAAAAAAATCCGGAAGCTTCTATTTTATCCTGGTGTTGTGCCTGCCCTTTATCGGCTTGTTTGCGGTTCAGTCTTATAAATAATAGATTTTAATTCCCAGCTCTCGATATTGTTTCTGAACTCCTTATAAAGTCTCTGGATATCGCAGTCATTACCATTCCAGTAGAAATCTTTTCGTACTTCCCCTTTCTGGAGTTCTTCAAGTACGAATTTGGACAAATGGAAAAGAGCTTTTCTATTGGAAAATGGAATACTGTAATTTACACGATAACCGCCGGCTGTTTTACCATAGGACACAAGGATATATCCTTTGCTTTCATACTCCGTGATCTCATCAAAATCGCAAATCATTTCAAATTCATGAACCGCAGATGGATCTACCTTTGAAATTCCAATGAGTACCTGCGCTATGATATGGTCAGGAACCTTTCGTCCGAACCACACTGCTATTTTTCCGTAGGTACAGACTACATCAACGTCGTTCCTGCCCATCTCTAAGGAGCCTAGGGACTGAGGAGGGGATAATTTTGCTTCCAGGTCTTGGGTCTTTTGGGCACACATTGTTTCCACTTCGTTTACTTACTTGCAGAGACAAGTGCACTAATTAGATTCCTGTCCTTTTTAAGGGTTTTGAGCTGGTTTGCAGGCCCTATTACCGTAAGTCTCTTGCTGCTTTGTTTTTTGAAAAGTTTTCCCAGCAAAGAGGTATCTGCATTTGAAGGGTAGCTCTGCATCTCTATTCCTGAAAACACATCCGGCTGAATTGCTGACATTGTCATTTCAATGAGTTTAGCCTCTTCCATAGGGTTGAGGCCTTTTTCAAGCACAAGGATTTTGCCTTTACGCACCTCATCGATTATATACCGGACTTTTTCCATGGAAGCCATCTGAGAAATTCTGGCTTCGGATATAAGATCAAGTTGGATTCCCTGCATTTTGATCACCCGAACTGTTTGGCCAGAGCTTCATAGAAAGAGTCCATACCCACCCCTTCAAGCGCCGAGACAGGTACTAGCGGGTGTTGAGGGAAGGCTTCCTTTATAACTCCGGGATCCGCATTAGGAAGGTCTACCTTGTTTGCTACTATGAGAAGCGGAAGGTTTCTAGCTTCCATATTCCCTATAACAGTCACATTAACCTGAGTATAGGGATTTTCTGTGGAGTCCATGACCAGTATGACTCCATCGAGGTCATCCAGCCATTTAACAGCCTCAATCACACCCTCGGTTGCCTCTTTGGATCTTTTCTTTGACTCTACATCACTCATCCCCTCCTCCATAAAGTCATGGAAATCGATCTTCGTTGCAAGCCCGGGCGTGTCCACAATATCAAGGCTGATAGTATGCCCGTTAGTCTCTATAGTAATTCCGTTTCTCCGTTTTGCATGCCTGGTTTCGTGGGCGATGTGTGAAACCGATCCCATGGTTTCCTCACTTCCGGCCCAGTCCTTAAGGATACGGTTACTAAGGGTTGTCTTGCCGGCATTGGGGGGGCCGTAGATACCGATACATGCTCCTTTTTTCTTGAACAGTTTATTAAACATTTTTGAAAAGCTTACCTTAAATCGTTTTATCATATTCATGGCTTCCCTCCGTTGGGAAAAGCATAACACCAAAGGATTTCTCGGATTGCTTTCCTATATGGGTTACTGGTGTTTTCGTGGCCTTTTTATCTAATTGATCCTAGCATATAAATAATTTCCACTTGTGAAACTGTGGGAACCGGAGAAATTGGAGATACTGATTTCTCCTTTTTAGTATACCTGGAATAAATAGCAAACTTAGGTTCTTTCTATATAAATAATAGAAAGTTCCTGCGTGAGATAACACCAGAATATAAATAAATTACTTCTTATCGCCTGATCCCCGAATATTTTTTGTAAAAAGTTTTCATATAAATATTCAGTCTACCTGTAACTCAGTTACATTAAATTTTCATGTTTTTACTGATTTTCTGTACTTTCCTTTATATCTTTTCCTATTTTTATTCATTATATCTTAAAAATATAAATAATCATTATTCTGGAAAGGATTTTGCAGGCTTCATTCTTTTAATTTTTTTACGGTTCTTTTACTGTCGTAGCCTTAAATACCTGCCCTGTTGAACCTCAGTTCCTTATCTGACTCACCGCATTCATGCACCAACTTTATCCGTTTACTCCACGCAGTTTCTCATAAGTAGTCCTGAGAATGCTTTCAGCAAAGTCCCTCCAGATATATTCGATTAAGAAGTATAGGAGGATAGAATCTTTTTGCCTCATGATATTTAAAAAAAGGATTATTTGCTTGTTTCCTTTGGGACTACGGATAGATCCTGCATGATTTGTTGCCTTTGGGCGAAAGTATGACCCAGAACGCCGTGAAGTCTTTAGCTTCCGCGAAGTCTTTAGCTTCCGCAGCGCAGGATAAAAAGCCTGAAGATTAGCTTTTGTTGTCTTTGAGCAATATCGGCAGATATAAGAGGGACTCTTAATAGGGGCTCCTGGTTTTTTTTCAGTAATACATTACTTGTCCTTTATTGCCGAATTTATAGCTATTTCAGCTATATTAGAGCCGAGCTCTCCTATTCTAAAGAGGCTGTCTACTATATTCCCAAGAGATATCATGGTTTCATGAGACTCAAGTTTAAGAATGGATGCATGCAGTTCTGTTACACGTAAACGCATATCGTCTATACTGTCTATTACCTGGTTTGCAAGTGAGGTATCAGAGTTGTACAGGGCATCCATTGCCTGCTTAACCAGTTCCATATATGTACTGCTGAGGTCTTCTATGACTTCCATTACATCTTCTCTGACAGGCTCCTTCATTTTTGCTGCAACGGTTGCTATCCTCTGGGAGTGGTCCGCTATTCTCTCAATGGGGCCTGCTGCCATTCTGAAGTCATGGTATTCCTCTATACTTGTTTCCGAAGAGTCAGGCATTCGCCCTCCGCAGAGAGTGGAACGGAACTGTTTGGAAATAAGGAGGCATAACCTGTCAACCTCATCGTCCCTCTGGCTTACATCAAGAGCAAGGTCGTGGTCAGCAGTTTTTAGGGCCCGTATTGCATCTTTTTGCATAGAACCTGCAATCAGAAACATTCTTTGTATGCCTTTTTTTATGTGGAGTTCATTTGGGTTGAGAAGGTCCTGAATGACAACACAATTTGAGCTTTCTTCGATGATTTCTGGTCCTATTAGCTTGTAACATACCTTCCGAATGACCTGTTTTTGATCGGTAAGTATTCTTTTTGAGGTAAACTCTATCCTGTCATAACCATAGAGATACGCAGCAATAATATCTCTTTCGAGAGCTTTTGCTTTATAGCCCGTCACATCAATTCTTTTTGTTTTTATTGTGTGTCCTTCCAGAATAGGATCAATTAGCAGTTTCCCATCTGGTTGAGCTTGAATGGAGACTCTTGCCCCTGTTTCAATTCCCACTTTTTCGGCCCACTGTTTTGGGAGGGAAATAATATAAGTGGATCCGCCTGTTTGCTGTACTTTTCTCGTTTCTATGTGGATTCCCCGTTTTTGGTTGCTCAGGCCAGGCCTGGAAATAGATAGAAATTAAATGATACTAACTTAATATGTATATTATCTATAGTGTTTAGATAAGGATGTAATGTATATATTATTCGGATTTACTATTTGTATCCTGATGAGTCTTCTTTTTTGAGGAATAAATCCGGAGTCCTGTATTTAAGCTTACCTCACTCTTTACCCGGAATAGAGGTAAAAATATTAAAGAGCAGAGCATTCTGGAAATAATGACACTTAAAGGGCATGCCTGCGCTTTCGGGGCTGGAACCATAATAAATGCCATAGCTACCTGGAAAGGTGCAGCATTCGGGATCGATTTAAAGACCTTTGCAGAGGTGAAACTCTCGGAAGGTGAGTCTGCAATTACTGGCTCAATTGAAGAGATGCCTGAAGGAGATACTCGCCTTATAGAACGCTGCGTTGAACTCGTCATGGAGCGATTCGGGCTAGAACTCGGAGGCACGATAAGGACATGGAGTGAAATTCCCCTTGCAGGAGGGCTCAAGAGCAGCAGTGCTGCAGCAAACGCTTCGGTCCTTGCAACTCTCAGGGCAGTTGGGGAAACTCTCCCACCTCTTGAGATCGTAAAAATGGGTGTAAAGGCGGCAAAGGAAGTAGGAGTTACTGTAACCGGAGCCTTTGATGATGCCTGTGCCTCTTTTCTTGGTGGAATTGTAATTACTGATAACCGAAAAATGGAACTTATCAGGCGCGAAGAAGTCAATTCAAAAGTTCTGATATTTGCTCCGGCAAAAAAGGCTTTCAGTGCGGACACGAATGTTAAACGCTCACAACTGATCGCCCCATATGTGGAAATGGCATATGAACTTGCTCTCGCAGGGGAATACGAACGAGCAATGACGCTTAATGGTTTTCTCTACTGCGGGGCTCTCGGGTTTGATATGGAACATATGCTCAGGGCTCTGGAATGCGGGATAATAGGAGTCAGCCTTTCCGGAACAGGCCCATCTTACGCAGCCCTGGTAAAAGAAGAGCAAGTAAAAGAACTTAAATCTGCCTGGGAAAGCTGCGGCATGGAAGGAAGGGTCATAGAAACCAGTATAAATAACATTGGTGCGATATCCTTTAACAGGGAGGGGTCCTTTGAGTGAACTTGAAGCTGTCCGCAAAGAAATAGAGGAGATTGACAGGGAAATTCTTTCCCTGATTGACAGAAGAGTTGACCTTGCTGAAAAAGTGCTTGAATCAAAAAGAATAAATGGAACTTCTATAAATGACCGTAAGCAAAATGAGGTTGTAATCAACAGGGCATTAAATACTGCAACAGAACTCAACCTTGATTTAGGATCGGTAAAAGAAATTTTTGAGATTCTAATCAGGATGAGTATCGAACGCCAGAACGAGTTAAGTGGAAAGGGAAGCTTGCCCTGACTTGCCTTAAAGGAGCAAAAAATGGTTGATATTTCACTGATTATGGGTTCTGAGTCTGACAGGTCAATAGCCAACCGTGCGGTTTCAGTAATAGAAAAAACCAACTACAGTTATGAAGTGATGGTTATTTCTGCCCACAGAAACCCTGACGAGCTTGACAGTTACATCTCACATACAGACGCAAAAGTCTTCATCACAATAGCAGGTTTATCAGCAGCCCTGCCTGGGGTTGTTGCCTCCAAGACGAAAAAGCCTGTAATAGGTGTACCTGTAAGCGCAAAACTCGGCGGGCTTGACGCCCTTCTTTCCATAGCACAGATGCCCCCCGGAGTACCAGTAGGTAGTGTAGGAATTGACAACGGGGCAAACGGGGCATATCTTGCCCTGAGGATCCTGGATTTAATTGGAAATTCCTGAAAACGCTAAGAACTCCCAGTTTTTAACTTGTTTTTTCGGGAGTAAAATTCCCTAAACATTTTTTCATAAAAAGAATGCAGGAAACCCCTGAGTCTTTAGCTCAGGGGTAATTGACGTCAGAAATCAGTTCTTGTCAACCAGTCTTGCATCCAGTATCTTTAAAGAACCAGTGTCTCCTTCCCATTCGATTTCACTTTTCACAATTTCTATGCGTTTTTTGAAGAAAGGAGCGTCAAGGACTACAGTTTCATACTCTCCGCCTTCCCCTGCCATATGGACCATACGCCTGCGGTTCAGGGCTTTGAGGTTCTCAATTGAATTCACATTAATAGGGCGCCCAAGCCAGGACTTATCCAGGCCATCAGCTGCAACCCGCACAATCCTGATATCAAGAACTTTTGACATTTCAGTTAAGAGCTCTTCAGGATCCCTGTGCCAGAGGGGGGCATAGACTTTAAGCCCAAGGGAATCACAGATCTTCTGTACCCTGCTTACCTGGTATTGAGACTCAATAGCACCTACAGATACACCATCAACATCCACTTTTCTCAGGGCAAGGGCAAGGTCGTCCAGCTCAAGTTCTTTGATTCCGCTGGACTGTTGCTGGATCAGCGGGATTTCACTGGCGGCAGAGATTAGCTCTACCATGTGGAGGTTAATTGAGTGGTACATGTAGGAGTCGTCCCTTGCGGGAACAATATTAATGAGGTGAGTGACCTCATGCCCCTCTTCAAGGGCTTTATGGATAGCAAAGACTGAGTCTTTGCCGCCAGAAATCAGTGCTGCGAGTTTCATCTGCATCCTCTTCCATATACTATTTTTTCGTACTTCCAGATTAATTCACAAACTATAGTCTGTGGATCATTATAATATTTTATATGTTTTTTCCCTTCTCAGCAGCCCACTTCATAGGATTATTTGCGAGCTCAGCTCTCTGCCTCCAGCTTTCCAAAATTGGCTTCATAGCGGGATTTCATTTCTTCCCAGGTCGGAAGGCTGGTCTGGCCACCCCTTGATTGTACGGCAAAAGAAGCTACGGTTGACCCTATTTTTCCACAGGTGGTAATGGAATAGCCTCTTGTGTACGCCAGCAGAAAACCTGCCCTGTAAGCATCTCCTGCTCCAGTGGGGTCTACTGCTTTTACGAAAACTACAGGAATTTCCCATTCTTCATTACCTTTGTAGATTCTGCTTCCTTTCGAATCATAAGTAACAACAATAACATCAATCATGGCCCTGAGTTCAGAAAAGCTCTTTCCGGTCATCTCTGACACCCGCCTGATTTCATGCCTGTTTGCAAAGAGGATATCAGTATGGGCAAGAATTGTCTCGAGGTTTTCTTTAGAGTAAGTAACCAGGTCCTGTCCAGGGTCAAAGGATACAAAACCGGAGATCTGTGCTATCTTTGCATTGTAGACACTATCTGCTGTTGCAAGATGGACAAAATCTGCAGGTTCAGGTTCCAGCTCTTTGAATTTTGAGGAAGCTCCCCAGTAAAAATAGGTAGTCTGGTTATCTTCCCTGTCCGTAAAAATGAAAGCTTTGGATATTTTTCGGTCTTTTATAATGTAGAGGCGGGAAAGATCAACGCATTCATCCTTAAGAAGCTTCTCATATCCCGAGCTTGAAAAATCCGTACCGACAGGAGATATAAGCTGGCTTTTTCCTCCCAGCTTTGCAATGGCAACCGCAATGTTTGCAGCCCCTCCCCCAGGATATTCTTCATAGTCAATTACAGGGGAAGACTCGTTTTTTCCTGCAATATTTTCAACATCTACGATATAATCAAGGGCAGTATGCCCCACTACGGAGATAATTCTGTCCATGCAGTTTCCTCTTTTTCAGGGCTGGAAGGAGCCCGAAAATTTGTTTTTGGGATTGGATATATTCTTAAAAGATAAGTAAAGTAAAAACTCAGAAAAAGATAAAATTACTGATTTTATCCTTTTCTGCCGTGGCAGACATCAGGACAGATTCTCCATCAGGACAGATTCTTCATTTTCCAGCTAGAGATTTATCGAGCCCTGGCTATGTGAAGCTGCCTGTATAAGAAGCCGTACAGGTACGCCTTCCTCTGCCTGCATTTCAACACATTTAAGGAAAGAAACCTGTTTATTTATTTGCTTTGCCTTTTTGCTGCGGTTCGCCTTTTTCACCTGACCGTTCGAATTCCGTGACTTCGACAACTGTCAAGGGAACATCGCGGAGAGACTTTCCTATCACAGATTTTGCAATCCTTTCTGCATGTTCTGCAGATTCGGCATCAAAAACCTTCATTTCAAAAATAAGCCCTACAAGTGCGGTGTTTGCTGCTATGAAAACACTGCTAAAAGGCTCGCCGCATGCAGGGCAGGATGTGGTTCCCACATCTACCTCCACAAAATCGAGTTTGGGGTTCAGGCGCTTTCCAGCCTCAGAAATCGCAACCCCTATTGCATCATCAGCTGTTTTTACATCTCTAACCAACCAAGCTGCTTCAAGTACCACATGAAAGTTCTTCATAATTGTCCACCGTAGTTGTAGTATACGTTTTCAGGATTATCCCGAAATAGGGAAAAATATTGAATCTAAAGAATAGAGTAAAGTATGTTAATTGTTAGGCTTCGAATACGTGTTTATATTTATAAGTTTTACGTATTATATGGTTTTTCAGTTTAAGCTTTTGGATTCTTAATCTGGCATATTTTGGATTCTTAATCTGGCATATTTTGGATTCTTAATCTGGCATATAAGTCTTAATCTCTCGTAATAAGTCTTAATTTTTTATTTATATTGTAAAAAGAGTATCGTCGTCCACTGCAAAGACTCCGAGTTTTGCCCCTGCATCAAGCCAGGCATGTCCATAACTGAAGGACGCCAGGGCATTTACAGGGTCCCCGTTTTCAAGAAAGTAAATTCCGTCTTTATAGTAAGCTTCTGCCATTGTGTAATAATCCTCTGCTACCGAATGCATATGGGAGTTAGGGATCGGGGCATACTTTGCTTTCTGCAGTGCTCTTTTTAACATATTCTCGTACCGGTTAACCTTTTCATTCAAATCTGCAGGCATTTTTGATCACCAGAGAGCCTATTCAACATCATTTATTCAACTGGTCTTTACCTAGTTACTCGATATTTTCCATAATTTCTTCAGGCCCGGCTGCAAGCTTCACAAGGGCTTCAGCTTCAAGAAAATGAAGTTTTCCCGGAACTACAAGGATATGAAGAGGATTTCCAAAATCAAAACCCTTCAGTTTTTCTGCGTAGTCGGCTTTTACTACAGGCTTTTCCGAGCCTGCCCTTGCGATTCCAACAGAGACAACCCCGTCCATCACTCCTTCTCCCCTTTTCCTCTCAACCTCAAGGAGAAGTTCAAGGGCAAGGTTAACGGTCATATATCCTTTTTCTTTATCGATATCCAGAAAAACAATAGTATGAAGCCCAAGTGCAGAATTTTGTTTTATGGTATCGTAAGGGGTTTCCGAAATGACTTTTGTCCCTCGCCTGCTTTCGTATGGATAGGGGATACTCGCAGACTTTCCAAAGCGATAGTTCTGGAGCCCCGTAAGCCCTGAAACAGCTGAAGCAATGGATGCCCCGTGGATCAGGCGAGTTTCTATCCCGAGCTTTTCAGCCCTGAGGCGCAGGTCAACGTGAGTTGTGGAGACCATTGTATCCCCGCCTGTGAGGAAAGCAACGTTTTTATCTATTGCATTATCGAGCCAGTCAGGGTGCTGTTCCACGTCTTCCCTTGAGAGTAACTGAATTTTCTTTCCGTAGAGTTTTTCCATTTTCTCGGGATTTGTTCCCATGAGACAGGATGTATAAAATTCGGCATATACCAGGTCAGCTTCCTTGACAGCTTCAAGTCCTTTTAAGGAAATATCGTATTCATCAAAAAGGCCCAGTCCTATAAATGTGAGCATAACCCGCATTAAGGGCTTATTGGCTTAAAGCTTTTGGCGCCACAGCTTAACAGGGGAACTTTTAGCTTTATTTTAGAATTTACAGATACTCTCAACGTATTTATATCGAGAAATTAATAATAGGAATGAGGGTTACAATCGCAGTTTTTGGAGGTGACTTTTTACGGTAAAGGTTACGCTCATTCACGCTACCTGGTGTACGGCATGTCCTGCAACACGCAGGCTCTGGAACGACCTTAAATCAAAATATGACTTTGAATATGAGGAAATTGATGTAGAGAGCCCTGAAGGTCAGGCTCTTGTTGATAAGTACGGCATAGTTGGCGTCCCTACAACCCTTATAGATGGGGAACCTGCTTTTACAGGGCTTCCAAAGAAAGCCGATGCAATAGCCCGTATTACATGAAAATACATCAAAACTTTATTTTTTGAATACATTTTTTCCGGGAGATTAAGTATGTACGACCTGATTATTATAGGAGGGGGACCTGCAGGTCTTGCTGCAGGGATTTACGCTGTGCGTTTCGGGCTTGATACCCTTATTCTGGAAAGGAATGAGATAAGCGGCCAGATCTCTATGGCAGATATTGTAGAGAACTATCCTGGTTTTCCATCGATTTCGGGACTTGAACTCATGGAAAGATACAGAACACATGCTCAGGAAGCAGGGGCGAAAACCAGGATTACTGAAGTGCTTTCGGTCAGGACTGAAGGTACAAAGAAAATCGTTTCAACAGACAGTGGTGACCTCAAAGCAAAAGCTGTAATCATTGCCACAGGTGCAAATCCAAAGCATCTTGGCGTGCCCGGGGAGAAAGAATTTGTCAGCAAGGGAGTCTCGTACTGTGCAATTTGTGACGGGCCTTTTTTCAAAAACAAAACCGTAGTTGTTGTTGGAGGCGGCAACTCCGCAGTCACAGATGCCCTTTATCTATCAAAGGTTGCCCAGAAAGTATATCTTGTCCACAGGCGGGACCATTTGAGAGCTGCAAAGGTCCTTCAGGACCGGGCAGTTGCAAACTCAAACATTGAGTTAATCCTCAATACGCTTGTCCTGGAAATCATCGGGAGCAAGGAAGGGGTTAAAAAAGTCGAAAAAATTATCCTGCAAGACATCAACAGCAAAGAAATCCGTGAGCTTTCTACTAACGGAGTTTTTATCTATGTAGGAATCCACCCGAATACCGAATTCGTGAATGTGGAGAAAGATGCTGAAGGCTTCATTAAGACCGACCGCTGGATGGAAACCTCCGAGAAAGGGATATATGCTGCAGGAGATTGTCACGATACTCCTATCTGGCAGCTTGTAGCAGCAGTAAGAGATGGTGCAGTTGCGGCCACCGCTGCATATGAATATATCGAGAAAATTAAATAAAAAGCATTTTCCGCAGTAAAAGCGGCCACAATATTCCTCATTCTTTTTGAAAATCAATATTTTTCCTGATAACGTGAAAGAAGTACTGCCGAATTTCGATAAATTACAGCAGTAGCGACCAGAATCTATATATCTCATTAATGGCACATATGTAGTATAATGACTACATATGGTGTAAGGAATTATCTACCGGACATATGTAAACAGAAAGGAGACAAAAAGCTAAAATTGAAGGTGAAAAAATGAAGAAAAGCATAACAGCAATTCTCCTGGGCCTGCTCCTGTTAGGCACGTTCGGAGCAGCAGTTGTAAGCGCAGTTGCTTCGGATGATGCAAGAGTAAACTATGGCTCCGGGTACATGCATAGATGGGCTGCCAGATATACAGGCTCAGGATGTGGCACAGGCGATTTTTCTTGTTGCCCTTATTATAACGCAGATGAAACCGTAGAACTTGAAGTTGAAACCATAGATGAGGCTTTTGAAATCGCCAGGGCAGAAATTGATGATGGTGTCTCCAGAGACGACATATATCAGATGGGCCGCTGGTGGATTGTCAACTATGAGGATGAGGATGGAGTCTACACACAGGCAAGAATCGATGCAGTAACCGGTGATGTATTCACAGGATACAGCGTTCCCGCAGGAGCTCAGACATGCGGCAGAAATGGCCGTGGTTCCGGATACGCCTGTGGACAGGGATGCTGCATGGGGTATAGAAACTAAACTCCTGCCATAAACCATCCTTTTTTTTATTTGTATAATTCTCGGGTCAATTCTTCAGTTTTTCATTTTTATATTAAACTCCCTCTACCGGGTATTTTTTATATTTATGGTTGAAATCAATAAGTGAAGAAAAACCGATAGAATAAGGAAAAACGGATAAAAAAGAGGATAAAACAAAAAATCTGGTATTTTCGAGGTGAACAACTTGAACGGTATGGGGTACGGCATGTATGGCTCTTTCTGGGGCTTTTTCCTGAACATTCTCATTATCCTTCTAATTGTAGGCGCAGTTATGATAATGCTTAATAAGTCCGGCTACATGGCTTCAAGAGATAATGAAAGGCTTGTTAAGATTGAAAAAGACATTGAAGATATCAAAAAAACAGTTGAAGATATAAAATCCAAACTGGAAGAAATCTGAAGCTTAATATGCGGTTACAAAAGTAAAAGTATTTCCAGACCAAGAAATTGTATAATCTGTGAGGGTGCACCAGGTGGAAAAATCACTTCAGCAAATAGTTGAAATTGGCGAAGCCCTCTCCCATCCCGTAAGGCTGAAACTACTCTACCTGCTGGACGAGAGAGAGAGGTACGTATACGAACTCGCCAAGGACCTGGACCTCTCAAGGCAGGTCGTAAACCTGCATTTGAAGCGCCTGGAAAAGGCCGGATTTGTTGAAAGTGACCTCCGGCTCGAAGATGACGATATGCGGGCAAAGAAATTTTATCGATTAAAAAAGTTTGAAGTATCCCTCGGTATGGAAGACCTAAAAAAGATTTTTGGATGATTAAAATTTCTGAATCATTTTTCCTATGGTCTCATTCCCGCACTTCATTCCCCTATATCTTCATTCCAGATTTCCGGAGCCCTGTCGATGAATTCTTTCATCATTTCCCTGCATTCAGGAAGGTCCAGGTCTATGACCTCTATCCCATGGGCTTCCATAAACTCCCTGGCACCTCCAAAAGTCCGGGACTCTCCTGCCACGACTTTTTTAATTCCAAACTGCACGGCAGCTCCTGCACAGAGATAGCAGGGCATAAGAGTGGAATACAAGACAGTGTCGTGGTACCTTATAATTCGGCCGGCATTTCTCAGGCAGGCGATTTCGGCATGAGCAAGAGGGTCGTTATCCTGGACACGCCTGTTATGCCCTCTGCCTATGACCTCTCCGTTCCTTACAAGGACGGAACCTATTGGAATTCCACCTTCCAGCAAACCTGTTCTTGCTTCTTCTATTGCAGCTTCCATGTAAACGTCCATTGCCACTCCTCTTTTTCCCCTATATTTACTTTCCCGAAAAACACTTTACTTCTAACTTTACTACCCAAAATAACCATAGCCTATATATTAGGGTTATTCAAAATAGCCATTTGTGACCTCTGTTGATACTGTGCGGGCGGAAATCTTTGTATCCGGAAGGGTGCAGGGTGTGGGCTTCCGAAGATTTGCAAGAAATGCTGCAGATCGCTTTGGAGTGGACTGCAACCCCATAAACCTCAGGGACGGAAGAGTTTTTGTTCTTGCTGAAGGCAGGCATGAGGCTCTTGAACTTCTGATTAATGAGCTTCGGAAAGGGCCGACTTTTGCTCACGTTGAAGACATTGATGTTACTTTTACGGAAGCCATGGGAAATGTGTACGAGCTTTCCAGAGATAACCCTCTTTTGAGATAAGCCTCACAACCTGTTTTTTCAGAACTCTGCAGCTTTTTAAGCGTCCCAGGTATTTTCAGTCTTTTTTCATAATTTTTATAATGATGAAAAAACCAGCAAGGTTTATTGCTCCTATCAGAAGATACCCTATCAGATGCTTTGAGCTCTTGTTTGATACCGAATCTCCGTCTCCAAAAATTCCTGCCGAGCTGGTTTTGTCTTTTGCTCCTTCCAGTGCGGATTCGTTTTCCTTTGTTTTTGCTTCATTATTCCCGAAGTTGACCACCGAATCGGTTTTAAGAAAAACCTCTTTTTCCTTTTCTTCAAGGCTGTTTCCCGAATTAAGGACAGCCCTGACGGCATAGGAGTTGTCAGGCTCAAGCCCGAGGAAAAGGAACTGGTCATCGTTTCCAGGGGAAGAGACCACTTTTCCTTCTCTCCTGAGTTCTACGGACCCTTTATCAGGAAGCTCGACTTTCAGGTTTACGTGCCCTGTAAGCAGGATCTGCTCTCCTTCTACAAACCTGGGCCCGTCCGGGATATCAAGGATCCCAAGAAGGGTCGGAGCAAAATCCTCCTGCCCGAACTCTCCTCTGATAACTCCTTTCTTAACGTCCTTAGCGTGTACGATGAGAGGGACCAGCTGTGCCTCATCCGAACTCGAGAATTTTTCGGACTGGTGACCTCCTTTGGAATCATCTGCCGAAAAAGCCATTCCATGGTCTGCGGTCAGGACAAAAGCAAGGTTGTTTTCTTTACACAGGTTATAAAGAGGCAAAATTTCTGAATCAAGGCTTTCGATGCAGTCTATATACCCGTAATTGTCTCTGTAGTGCCCGCTCATGTCAACTGCCCCTACATTGACCGTAAGCAGGTATTTTTGCTCTGGACTGTTTTTTGCCATGTACTCCACAACAGCGCAGGCTGTTTCGATGCCCCATTTATTATAACCGTTATACCTGTCCCTTGTCTCTTTTGAAGTAACATAGCCAGGAGCCCTGTCAGCCCTATCCTGCATTACCTGTAAAAGCCCGGAAGGTACAGGAGAATCCGGAGAGCATTCATGCTGCTCAAGCACTATCTGTATATTTTTTATTGAATTATTTTCGTCCCTCAGGACCGCATCCTGTTCGGCACATATCGACCAGGAATCTCCTTTTTCCATTACTGCGATACAGAGGTAGCCTTCTTTATGTAAAATATCAAAAACGTTAGCATCTTTAAAACTAACAAACTCGCTGTTTGCGCCCGTATTCCCGGTAACAAGGACTGAATGCCCTCCTTCGGTAAACGTCTGAGGAGCACGAAACTTAAGTATGAGTACACTGTTTTTTCCTATCTCAGGAATGTTTTCAATCCTTGCTTTTTCAAGGGTTGCACCGTCAAGTGCGTGTGGCGTAAGCTCAGGATAAATAAAAGGCGCGCTTAAGCCATCTATGATCAGCACGACTGCACCTGCCGGAGTATTGACCGGGCTTACCTCAACTTCAGTAAGTGCAGCTGCGGGAAGTGGTAAAGCTGAAAAAAAGGTTAATAAGGTTGCTGTAAGTAAAACCAGAGTAAATAATGGTTTAAAATTGCGGGCTCCAGACATCATTGTAAATTATTTTACACACATGCTATAAAGAATTTATCTTTTTTCGAAATAATTTCTTAAATTCTTCATTTTATTCAGGGATTCAGGTACCTTTTTAAAGGTTTATTTTTTAAGGTTATTGTGTCCAGAGAAGTAAATGTATAACATTTGCTGCACATATCAGTAATATCCCAAAAAATACTATCCCTTAATCCAAAAAACAGGAAATGTTTCTATGAAGATGAACCCACGCTGTATCTACTGTCTGCTTTCCCGCGTACATTTTCAGTCAAAGCTTTCTACTGATGATGAAGATCTTATAAGCAAAACTATCCATGAATGCCTTGGAGCCATGAACAAACACTATAGCCCTGAGGCAGTCTCAGCATGCGTAGCCACAAAAATCCACAGAAAATGCTATGAAGTCCTGGGAGATAAGGACCCATATGAAGTTACAAAAAAGCTAATCAATCAGGCTGCATTAAAAGTCCTGCCTGTAGCAAAAGAAAAAATTTACGAAAACTCTCCTGACGACGTGGAACTCTTCAGGCGGGCAGTACTGGCATCGGTTATTGCTAATTATTTTGATTTCGGGATTATGGGGTTTGATGCCAGCGAGGACAAATTTGAAGATGCCTTTCTGAAATTTTTCGAGCAGGGACTTGATGTTGACGACACTCCGAAAATGCTTGGGCTCCTTCAGGACGTTGTCTATATTGCTGACAACTGCGGGGAGATTTTTTTTGATATGATTGTTTTCGACGTGATTAAAAAACTTGGTGGGAATATTACCCTGGTTGTGCGTGGGGGTCCCATACTTACAGATGTGACTTTAGAAGAGGTAAAAGAGTTCGAAATAGATAAAAAGGTCGATAGGGTGATGACTACAGGTTCAAATGCAGTGGGTATTCTTGTAGAGGAAGCTCCTGCCGAACTGCTCAAAGCAATGAAGGATGCAACTTTAATAATCAGCAAAGGCATGGCAAACTACGAGACCCTCTCAGAGCATAACTTCGGACCTATAGCTTATATGCTTCTTACAAAGTGCGAGTGTGTTGCTGAAGACCTCGGACTTGAACAGGGCTTATCGGTTGCAAAACTGATGAACTTCCCCTGAAAAATTCGTGCATTCCGGATTTTTCCGGCAACTTTTTATTGAGCAGAGCCCCAAATTATGTGCATTAACGAAAATACATTAAAGTAAGTGCAGAATTCCATATAAAAATGACAGTGTAAGGAGAGATTAAAAATGTGTGAACTTAATGTTATTCTGCTCAGTGGAGATAACCGTGAGAGGATAATGGACTCCGTAGCAAAGATTCTGGTTGAAGGAGACTCAATCCAGCTTACTGGAATCCTCGGAGATAAAATGACGGTTAAGGGTTCGATCAAGGAAATCAATTTTTCACGCGGAGAAGCTATAATTTTATCTAAATAATTCTTAACTTTTTTTTACTGCTATGGGAGTGCGGAGGGTCACGAATGCCCAGACTTTTAAGTCTGGGA
>ENA-UOOK01000642-UOOK01000642.1-fermentation-metagenome-genome-assembly--contig:-NODE-642-length-46175-cov-55.662207_pt1 | contig 46175 bp, 53 predicted proteins | sample MGYA00245777_ERZ724023 | MGnify/ENA primary metagenome ERZ724023 (study PRJEB28704, sample SAMN03018312) | fermentation metagenome | biome: anthropogenic terrestrial biome; feature: soil; material...
GTTTTTTTAGTAAACATAATAATATCTTTTCTCCATTTAACTATTAATACTTTATCATAACTTATTTTAAACATCTTAAGTAGTATTTCAAGTGTAAGTTGCTAAAACCACCTTAAAATTCTTTAAAAAACAAATAAAGAAAACCAAAAAATAAAAAACACCCAAGTACAAGTTCAACTGAAAAAATATTTTAATAAAAATATAGGATTTCTACAGAGCCTAATTTTTTATTATTTATTAAAATTTATTTGTTTTTATAAAAAATTTTATTAACAAGTTAAAAGATAAACTTCTATGAATATTTAATTTATAAAAAATTTTTTATTATTCTTAATGAAAATGTTTTTATATATTTAGTGATAGTTATGATTCCAAAAAAAGAACATGGGAAAAAACTAAGAAAAGCTCCTAAAGGATTTAAAACAGCTAATGATTTCTTTGAAGAACTTTTCCTTGATGAAGATTTAATATGGATGGGTCAAAATACTAACCACTTACATGATGAAAACTTTGTAAGAGATGCTATGATTAAAGCTGTGGAAAGTAAAGATTATTGTAAATATCCTCCACCAGAAGGTCTCAGTGAATTAAAAGAATTAGTATTAAAAGATTTAGATCTTGAAGATATGGATTTAGTTATTACTGCTGGAGCAACAACCGCTCTTTATTACTGTATGAGTGATTTATTAAGTCCAAATGATAATGTTATATCTCCGGATCCAGGTTATTTGATTATTGACAATTTTGCTAGTCGTTTTGCTAAAGAAGTTAAATCTATACCTATTTATAATGAAGAATGTGGTTATAAATTAACTCCCGATTTGGTAAAAGAAAATATTGATGAAAATACTGGTCTTATTATTCTAATTGATCCTTTAAACCCGTTAGGTGGTGCATATACAGAGGATGAAATTAAAGAATTTGCAAAAATCGCTAAAGATAATGATTTATTTTTATTACATGATATTACATATAGAGATTTCTCTAGAAAACATTATCTTGCCGCAAATTATGCGCCAGAAAACACCATAACTGTTTATAGTTTTTCTAAAATTTTTGGTATGGCAGGAATTAGAGTAGGTGCTTTAGTTTCAACTCATGAAGTTATGAATTCAGTTAGACAAGTTTTAATTGATGATTTAGGAACAAATGTTATAGCCCAATATGGTGCTATTGAAGCACTTAAATCTAAACCCGATTGGATAGATTATGTGAAAGATACAACATTTAATAATCAAAAAATTATTAAAGATGCAGTGGATGAATGTGATGGTGTTTTTATAGTTAGATATCCATCTGATGCTAATATGTTGGCTATTGACCTTTCAGGTGCGAATATTAATCCTAAAGACATGTCAAAATACTTATTAGAACGTAATGTATTTACTCGTGAAGGACAGTATACTAGTAAAAAATTTGGTGATAAATATTTACGTGTTAGTTTTTCTGTTCCACCTGAAGATGTAAAGGTCTTTGCTGATGAATTTAAAAAAGCAGTAGAAGTTTTACGAAAATAATTTTTTTATATTTTTTTTTAATTTAATAAAGAATTTTTTTGGGTTTTTTTAAAAACCCAAATTTTTTAAAAAAAACTTTTTTTGAAAATTTTATTATATTATTTATTGAATATATTTTTTTTTATTCTAATTTTAAATAGTAATATTCGCCTTGTTCTTTTTGTTCTCTATCAAGGTAACTATCTAATTTATTAACTCTTGGACGTTTTGTTTCTTTATCCCGTCTAAATGTTATGTTTAAATCTTTTAAAAATATATTCATTGAAGTTCTAAGATCGGAGGGTGCTGTTGCATTACCATTTAATCCTGGTTCTCCTTGGAATACCATTGCTCTGTCTGATACATAATCGATAAATACTATATCGTGGTCTATGATTAATGAAGCAGCATTTTTACTTTCTACGATTTTGCTTATTGTTCTTCCTGCGGTTAATCTTTGTTCTACATCCAAAAATGCTGTTGGTTCATCAAATAAGTATATATCAGCATCTTTTGCTAAAGTTGTTGCTACAGCAACTCTTTGTAATTCTCCTCCACTTAAATCTTTAATATTTTTATCTAATAATTCATCAAGTGCAAATGGTTTTCCTATTTCACTTTTAAATATATTTGAACCGTAAGTTGGTGCATTCATATATAAGAAGCTTTCTACTGTGCCTTCAAAGTCTGAAACAATATATTGAGGTTTGTAAGCTATTTTAACTTTTTGTTCTACTCTACCTTTGTTTGCTTCTTCTTCACCGGCTAATATTTTTGCAAATGTTGTTTTTCCCATTCCATTGGATCCAAATGCTGTTACTATTTCGTCATGATAGATTTCTCCAGCTTTTGCATTTAATTCAAATCCTTTAAATTTTTTATTAATATCAGAATAGTTGGTTAATATGTTTCCTTCATCTTCAGGGGTTGGTGGTCTTATATCAAATTCTATGGGTTTATTTCGTATTCTTACATTTTCTTCTTTTAGGAATCCGTTAATGTAAGCATTTATTCCTACTCTTACTCCTTTCATACTTGAAACTACACCATATGCTCCAGGTTGGCCGTATAATACATGAATGTTATCACTTAATGCATCTAATGTTGCAAGATCGTGTTCTATGATTAATACTGTTTTGTTATCTTCTGCTAGTGATCTTATTACTTTGGTTGCATTTATTCTTTGTCTCACATCTAACCATGATGTAGGTTCATCAAAGTAGTAAAAATCACCTTCTCGTAGTACGGTTGCTGCTATGGCTACTTTTTGAAGTTCTCCTCCACTGAGGTTTTTCATATCTCTTTCTAAGACACTTTCTAAGTCTAAATTTTCTACTATGTAATCAAATTGGTTTCTTTCATCTACATTAGTTAGTAATGTTTTTACGTTACCTTTAACTACTTTAGGTAGTTGGTCTACCATTTGTGGTTTGTGTATTGTTTTTATTTCTCCTTTTTGTAAACTTTTGAAGTAATTTTGTAATGAAGAACCCTTGTAATATTCTATTACTTCTTCCCAATTTCCTGGTTTTTCAAAGTTTCCTAAATTTGGTATTATTTCTCCTGAAAGTATGTTCATTATTGTGGATTTTCCTATTCCATTTTGTCCAAGTAAACCAACTACTTTTCCTTGTTTTAGTGTTGGTAATCCGAATAATTCAAATTGATTTTGTCCAAATCGGTGTATTGGGTCTTCTAATGCTTCTGGTAAATTTATTACTTTTATTGCTTCAAATGGACATCTATTTGTGCAAATTCCACATCCAGAACATAGTTCTTCAGATATTAATGGTTTTTTATTGTTTTCATCTATTACTATTGTGTCTTCATCCATTCGGACTCCTGGACAGTACTCTATACAAACATAGTTACATTTTTTGGGTTGGCATCTATCTTGGTCTAATATAGAAATTCTACTCATTTTTAATCTCTCTTTTCCCTTTATATTTTTGTGATTTTATTGTTATTTTGAAAAAAATAATTTTTTATTAATTTTTAGTATTATAAGTTATATATTTATTAAAGATTATGTTTAAATATTTGTATATGTTAATTAAATTTGAGATGATTTTTAAATGAAACAAGTTATTGTTGTTCGTAATGATCTTAAGATGGGTAAAGGTAAATTAGCTGCTCAATGTTGTCATGCTTGTCTTGGATCTTATGAAAAAGTTAATTCTAGTGTGATTCGTAGATGGGAGTCTGAGGGTTCAGCTAAGGTTGTTCTTAAGGTTTCTTCTTTAGATGATCTTTTTGTTATTAAAGAAATGGCTAAGAAAAATAATATTCCTAATTTTTTAGTAACTGATGCTGGAAGAACCCAGTTACCTACATCAACTATTACATGTTTGGGTATTGGGCCTGATGAAGATGAAATTATTGATAAGGTCACTCAAGATTTAAAGTTGTTATGAGTTAACTATCAATTTAATTATAAACTTCTTTATTTAAATGATAGTTAATTTTTATTAAGAATATTGTTTTTTGAAAAATTATTTTTGGTGATTAAAATTATTGATTGGGTTATAAAAATTGGGGGAAGTTTAGTTCCAGAAAGTGCAATATCTCTTATAAACGAATTAAAAGGAACTAATACATTACTTGTTATTGGTGGGGGAGAATTTGCAAACTTAATTAGAAAATATGATATGGAAATAGGATTTTCTAATGATGTTACTCATGAAACTGCTATAAATTCAATGGATATTTTAGCTAAATTATTAAATGATAAATTTAATTTTACAAAATTAGCTAAAACAATTAATCAAGCAGTAAAAATATCAAATGAAGGTAAAATACCTATTTTGTTATGTTCTGAGTTATTGTTGATTGAAGATCCATTTGAACATACTTGGGATGTGACTTCTGATTCTATTGCAGCATATGTTTCACACCTCATAAATGCAAAACTTTTAATAGCAACAAATGTAAATGGTATATATACTCGACAACCTACACTAGAGGGGTCCAAATTTATTGAAGAAATTGATGTAAAAAAACTACTAACTTTTGAAGAATCATCAATAGACTTAATGTTGCCCTCTACTTTAATACGATTCGAGTCTGATTGTTACATTGTTAATGGAAACTTTCCTAAGAGAGTTTTATCAATAATTACAAATCAAGGGAACTTTGATGCGTTCCCATATACATATATTAAAGGTGATAAAAAATGGAAAAAATAATTTGCCAATCTTGTAAACAAGAAATACCACAAATTGAACCTTATGTTCAATTTAAATGTCCACAATGTGGTAAACTCATCGCTAGATGTGAAAAATGTAGAACTTTCGGTCACTCTTATAAATGTGACTGTGGATTTGAAGGACCATAAGATTAAAATTTAAGTTTTAATCTTATTTTTTTTACTATTTAATTGGAGGAATGATTATGGGAGATGTTGTAGCAACTATTAAAGTAATGCCTGTAAGCCCAGAAACTGATTTAGAACAATTAAAATCAGATATTAAATCTAATATACCTGATGATGCAGAATTTTACCAAATTGAAGAAGAACCAATAGCATTCGGTTTAGTAGCTTTAAATACTATGGTTGTTGTTGATGATGGTGAAGGTGGATCTGAATCTACTGAAGCAGCTTTAAGTAATCTTAAAGATGTAGAAAGTATTCAAGTAACTGATGTTCGAAGATTAATGTAAAAATTTTCTAGTTTTTACGTTAAACTTAACTTTTTTTTAAATTTTTTATTATACTAATTTAGTATAAAATTAACATAGCTTTTTTTATAGATAAATAATTAAATATTATATTATGGCATTATTTAATAAAGATTCTGCAAAAGAAAAAGTTAAAGAATTTACCGGAGGATTTTCATTAAGCCAAGACTTTAAAAATAAATTGGAGTCAAATGGTTTAGAAGTGGATTATGGTCCTAAAATTCAAATATTATTAAAGCAAGATGTTAATAATGGTTTACCTGCAAATCAAGTTGAAGATCGTTTAAATTTTTATATTAAAAAAGCAGTATTAGAAAAGATTGAAAATCAAAATGTTGAAAATTTTAATATCAAAAATGAAGATGTTTCAATTAAGCAAATTAAAAAAGAGTTAGATAATTTAAATTATCAAAATCAAATTTTAGTTAAGCAAATTGAAATTTTAAAAAAACAAAATGATGACATTTTAAAAAGGTTAAATGAAAAATAAACTTTGTCATGAAAAAAATTAAGTTTTACTTTTTATATGATTTTTTATTTCTTCAATTTCAGGATTATATGGACTTATATTTAAAATCATTTCACATATATTCAAGGATTTTTTATAATCTTTCAATTCATTTAAAATTTTTACTTTTAAAATTAATAATTCAATATTATTTTGATTAACTTTTAATCCTTTATTACAAGTATTTAATGCTTCTTGAAATTTATCTTGCTTTTTATAAATTTCTACTTCTTTAATTATTGCTGATAAATTATTTTTATCTTTTTTTAAAATATAATTAATATATTTATGTGCATTATCATATTTTTCTTTTTTACAGTTGTTTTCTGCTATTTTTATTAGTATCATTTTCCAATAATTTAATAAAATGATTAATGTTAATATAATAGATAGGAATGCAACATTCCAATCATTTATTATTAAACTTATTAGAAATATTATTATTAAAGCACCTAAAAATAAATTATCGTACCATTGCCATATTTTTGCTTTTTTTCTTCCTCTTTTGTAACTTTCATGGTACAAGGTTTTAATATTCATTTTTTTTACTCCTATAATTAATTTAAAAAGTTATTTTCTTATTATTGGATGATATAATTAAATTTTATTTTCTTTTAATTATTTTTATATTCTGTTCATATGTATAAATACTTTTTTACTAATTAGTAATACTTTTTTAATCATTTTTTAAAAATAGTATTATTTCATTTTTATTTTTATAAAAACTATTTAAATAATAAAAATATAATCCTATTTAATAATAAGAAAAAAGTGAAAAATATTATGTTAACTATAAATATTTTTAAAGCTATAGATGAAATGATTCCTAAAGAATTAGCTTTAAAAGAAGATAAAATAGGATATTTTGGAATAAATTACCAAAATTCCGAAATAAAAAACATCAAAGTCATGATGGATATATTACCCAAAAATGATGATTCTTTCAATAAAGGAGATTTAGTTATAACACATCATCCCCCAATTTTCACACCAAGAACACCAACGTATACGGTCCACACAAACTGGGATGTTTATAAAGGAGGATCTAGTGATGCATTAGCTAAAAGTTTAAACTTAAAAGTAATGTCAACATTTGATATAACAACAGGTTTAGGACGTATATGTTCATGTTATCGGACACTTGAAGAAATATTAAACACAATTTCTCAAAGATTTAATGAAGAAAATACAAGAGTGATTAATGGTAGAAACCCTAATAAAATTGTAAAAAAAATTGCTATTTTAGCAGGAAATGGATTAAGCAACTTAAATTACATAAAATTAGCAAAAGAAAGAAATGTTGATGTTTTCATATCTGGAGATTTAAATCATCAATCAAGTATTTTAGCTGAAAAATTAAACTTAACATTAATTGATTTATCTTATTATTATAGTGAAATACCAGGATTATATGCTTTAGCAGATTTAATATCTTCAATTGGTATTCCAATTGAAGTAATAGATTCAGGTGTTCCATGGGATTATATTAAAAACTTAAAATAAATTAAAAAATTTTTTCATAAATTTTTCAAGGTATTTATTTTTTTATCATACATAATTAATAATATTTTGAATATTATTATTACTTATTTATAATAAATGTTTTTTTAATATTAAAATTTTCATGAAAATGGAGATTAATAAATAAATTATGTAGTAAGGTATTAAGATTAGGAGTGATGAACTTGATTAATTATAAAATTATTGAATTATCTGAACTAAAATTTTCATTATATAAAGTTCAAAAATTTTTATTAAATTTAATTAAAAAAGAGTATGGCTTAAATTATATTCCTAAGTTTCATAAAGATATTGAATTGTTAAAAAATTTTTATATTGCTCCTGTAAGAAATACATTCTTTTTAGCTATAAATACAAAAACTAATGAAATTATTGGTTCCATTGGTATAAGAGAATATGATCGAAAATCTGAATGTTTTGAAAATAATTTTTCAAGAAAATCAACTGCTAGTTTTTATAAAGTTTTTGTTGATGAAAAATATCGAAGAAATGGAATAGCTTCTGCTTTAGTTAAAAAAGCAGAAAAATTTTGTTATAATCAGGGATATAATGAAATATATTTACATACTCAAAATATTGTTGATGGGGCTTTGTTTTTTTGGAATAAAATGAATTTCAATATCATATTTAAAGTAAATGATAAGTTAGATACTGTGCATATGTCTAAAAATATTTATAGGGCGCCTTTAAAACTTTATGATATCTCATTAACTTCAATTCAAGCTAAATAATTTATTTTATTAATATTATCATTAAATATTCATGATTTTTTCTTTTTTTATTTAAAATTTAATTTTGTACTATTTAATTTAGTAGATATCATTTTTGGATTAATTATTTTAAATTTTAAGTTTTTTATTATTATTTTAGCTTTGTTATAAGAGAATATTCTTTTAATTTATTAAATTTGCATTGATTTATTCTTGAATGATAAAATATTCTTATTTTAGTTTTATTTTATTTTTTTATTATTATTTTATTAATTTTTAAAAAATATAACCGATTATTAAAATCTTTTAAATAATTATTATCTAAATTTGAAGTATTACTATTTTATCTAAATTTATATTTAAATTATTACTAACAAAATCTTTATAAATGATATTTTAATAAATAACTTAATTGTCAAGTAATTTTTAACTTAAAAATTTATTAATGGGCTTGATTTTTAATATTAATCATTTAAATAAAATATTTGTAATACTCCATATATAAATAAAATTATAAAAAGTATTACTTGTATTTTAAAACAGAAAAAAATAATTTGGGAGGATTAAAAATATGCATATACCTGACGGTTTTATTCCACTTTGGCAATGTGCTATTTACTATGTAATTTTAATAATTGCACTTTACTTTGCATCTAAGTGGGCACGTAATAACCTTAATGAGAAACGTATTCCTTTATTGGCTGTATTAGCAGCAGGTATATTTGCTATAATGTCAATGAACATGCCTATTCCATTTGGTACAAGTGGACATATGGTAGGTGGAACATTAGTAGCATTAGTATTTATGGCTCCAGAAGCAACAGTACTTGTATTTACAGTGGTTTTACTTGTACAAGCTTTATTCTTTGGTGATGGAGGTATCACTACTTTGGGAGCTAATGTACTTAATATGGGTATTATAGGGGGTGCAGTTGGTTTATTTACTTTTAAAGGTTTACGTAAATTTATTGGAAAATATCCTGCAATTGGAGTGGGAGCATGGCTTGCGACTTTTATAGCTGCAGAAGCTTGTGCAGTAGAAATGGCACTTGCTGGAACTTTCCCTTTAAATATAGGTTTAGCTTCTATGGGTCTTTACCATGCATTCATAGGAGTAATAGAAGCTATTTTAACAATTATTGTTATTGCTGCTCTTGAAAAATACAGACCTGACCTATTAGCTTGGAATGATAAATCAACAAGTAAAAATGTGGAGGTTAATTAAATGAAACAAAAAGACAAAATTTTAATTGTAATTGCTATTATAGTTTGTGTTGTTTTAGCATGTCTTTCTCCTTTCATTGCATCTGGAAATCCTGATGGATTAGAAAAATCCGCAGAAGATTCTGGTGTTGGTGAAGCAAGTGCATTTTTACAATCACCATTTCCAGATTATACTTTTGAACCATTAGGAAAATTAGGTGAAATTGGTGTTTTAATAATTGGTACATTAATAGTTTTAGCACTAGGATATGGTGTTGGGGAAATTGTTAAAAGACGGAATTAAATTTAAATAGGAAGAACTTAAATAAAATAGATAATAAGTTAGTTATTAATTATTTTTAACTAATTTATATTTATTTTTTAAAAAATTTAATATTCTTTTAATTCTTAAATAAAATTAAAAAAATAATATTGAAAACTTATTTTTAATAAATAATTATTAATAAATAATGAATTTATTAACTTAAGTAATAAATTGATTATTTGTAATATGAAATGGGGTTAGTTAATGGTGAATATAAATGATGCACTCGATTTGGATGTTGTAAGTGCACAAAATAATGTTATTCATAATTTGGACGGAAGAGTAAAATTAATATCTGTACTTTTTATAATAATATATTCAGTTTTTTCTAATCAATTATTTGTCCCTATAATTTTAGAAATATTCTTGTTAATTGTAATGGGTCTTGCAAAATTATCATTTAAAGCTTCATTTACACGTATTTTATTATTGATCCCATTTGGTGGGGCAATTATACTATTTCAACCATTTATTCATCCTGGAAATATAATATGGGTTAGTTCTATTTCATGGATTCATATTACCGATGCTGGACTTAACTGGGGAATTATTTTAATGTCTAGATTAATTGTTTGTTTAACTGCAATAGTCATATTGTCATCTACAAGTCCAATGCAAGAAGTTGTTGAATCATTTAGAAAATTAGGAATGCCTCGAGATTTAGCCATGATTTTAAGTATTATGGTACGTTTTTTATTTATGTTTATTGATGAATTAGCACAAATAAGAAAATCACAAAAATCTAGAAACTTTGATATTCATAGTAAATTAACTCCTTATAAATGGAGAATAAAACAAGTAGGTTATACAGTAGCCATGATGTTTTTAAAATCTTATGAAAAAGGAGAAACAACATATTCAAGTATGGTAAGTAGAGGATTTTCTAATGATTCTCAATTTTATGTAAGTAGAAAGAAAATGACAAAATCAAATTATGTTTTCATAATATCTATTGTATTATTAATTTTATTTATAGAAATTTTAGTTATATTTTATGCACCACAATTAGGATATTTTGGTTTACATTTTACAGCAACATAAAGAAATAATTATTGGGAGGAAATTATTATGTCAGAACCTATTTTAGAAACTCAAGATTTAACATTCACATACCCTGATGGTACACAGGCATTAAAAAATATAAATATGAGTATTAATAAGGGAGAGAAAGTAGCAGTTATGGGGGCTAATGGTGCAGGTAAATCAACTTTATTCTCCCATTTTAATGGATTATCCCAACCAACAAGTGGGATTGTTAAAATTAATGGGGAAGAAATGAAATATGATAAAAAGAGTTTGCTTAAAATTAGGCAAAAAGTAGGGGTAGTATTTCAAAACCCTGATGACCAATTGTTTGCCCCTACAGTTCAAGAAGATGTAGCATTTGGTCCAATGAATTTAGGTTTAGACTTAAATGAAGTGGATAAAAGAGTTGAAAAATCTTTAAAAATGGTAGGAATGGAAGGTTTTGAGGAAAAACCTCCTCATCATTTAAGTGGAGGTCAACAAAAAAGAGTGTCTATTGCAGGAATTATTGCAATGGATCCTGAATTAATGATTATTGATGAACCAACAGCAGGTTTAGATCCTCAGGGTGTTGATCAAGTTTTAACAATCCTTAATCACTTAAATGAAAAGGGCATGACTTTGCTTGTTTCTTCTCATAATGTTGAACTTATAACAGAATTTGCAAATAAAATTTTTATTGTTCATGATGGTGAAATTATTAATGAAGGATCTACTAATGATGTATTTTCTAATCATGAAATTCTAAAAAAAGCACATTTAAGACCTCCAAAAGCTAGTGAAATATTACATAAGTTGCAAAAAGAGGGGTTAAATGTCCAACCTAATAAATTAACTACTCAAGAAGCCTGTGATGAAATTATTAAAGCTAAATTAAGCAATCATTAATTAAATTTTTATGGAGTTGTTATTATATGAGTTGTTGGAAATATTGGCCAAAAATTGAGGAAATTGCTGAAAAACTTGAAGAATATGGTGTTGATTCTTTAAATGATTTAAATACTTTAGATGATGTGAATTTAAATGAAATCACCATTTTATTGGATGAAATCGAAGTTATTGCTCATGATGAAGAAATTGATTTTGATTCAGCAAAACATATATTAGATAATGTTCGGATGAATAAAGCATTAAAACTTATCAGAAAATTTTATTTATATATTGGTGCAAGATTAGAAACTGAAAATGCTATGGATATTATTCAATCTAAAGACCCTTATCAAACTTTAGATACTTTTCATTTTTATGAAAGATATGAAGGTTTATTAATTAATGAATCTAAATTAGCTAAGTTTAGTAAAGATAAAACCTTTGTGTTTATTGGTAGTGGACCATTACCTCTTACATTAATATTATTTAGACAAGCATTTGGTTGTAATTGCATTGGTATTGAAATTCAAGAAGATGTTGCTGAATTATCTCGTGAGGTTATAGCTAAATTAGGATTATCTGCTGGTATTAAAATTGTTGTTGGTGATGAGACTAAATTAAAAGATCTTGATTATGATATTGTGATGGTTGCAGCATTTGCTATTCCTAAAGATAAAGTTTTTGCTAATGTTTGGGAAACTGTTGATATAAATACTCCAGTTCTTGTTAGAACTTATAGTGGTATGCGAGCTATTCTTTATGCTCCATTAACTGATAAAGATATAAGAGGATTTCATAAAGAGGTTATGCTTTTACCTATAGGAAATACTAACAATACAAGTGTATTACTTAGAAAAGTAGTTTAAATATTTTTTCATATCTTAAACTTTCTATTTTTTATTAAAATTACTAAGTATATGAATAATCCTATTATGAAATATAATATAACTTGAATGTCTAATATTCCTGTTTCTACTCCAAGTATTGTGTAAGTTAATAATAATGCATATATGAATAAGTAAAATGAATTTTTAGTTTTTTCCACTATTTTAAATCCTATTCCTAATATAAAACCTATTAATCCCATTCCGATTGCAACACCTATTCTTCCAAAATCTACAATCATTGGTCCTATTATTGTAGGTGTTACTGTAACTTCACTTCTCCAAGCTATTAGTTTTCCAATCATCATTCTGGGTCCAAGAGCACTACCTGGTAGTGAGCTAGCTATTAGTTTTCCATGTAATAATCCATAATCTCCGGATACACTATTTATTAGATTTAATACATGTAATGTGAAATCTGCTCTTGATTGTAATGTTGATATTGGGCTTGCTCCTTTTGTTATAGTTCCTTCTTCAATTACACGATAATAACCAATTCCTACAATTGCACCTATACCAATTAATGCAGCTATTACAACTTCCCATAGAGAAAGTATTTCTCCATAATATCCCATGATTATAAGGAGTAATAAAACTGCAAGTAGCGGGGTTCTATAAGCTAAAGTTAAAAATATGACTGCACTAATCATAAACAGAATTAAAAATCTGAATCTAACTTGAGTTCTTGAAATAATATTTTTTTTATAATCCATTAAATAACAGCTTGCTATCATTCCAATTCCAGGTATCATTAAAAATATAGGCATTGTTAATGCAGGAGAAAGTTTATATCTTAAACTTGAATGGATTATAGGTAATCCTCCAGCTTTACCTATACAAAGAATAAAGAATATTAATCCGAGTAATATCAGGCAGAATCCTATTGAATATATTTCTTTTCTTTTAAAATTAAATAATTCAATATCTTTGTTTAACAAGTATTTTGGTATTAATTTTGCACCTATAAAAAAGGTTAAAAATGCTATTAAAAGATTTATTTCTAAACTCCAACTTACAGGGGTAAAAGAAAGAAGTAAAAATATGGTAAATACAACGATTACAATCAATGGACTAAATAGATATTTATTCAATATTTTACTTTTTTTAAAGAAAGATAAAAAGTTTTCTTTAGGATAAAAACTTTTAAAAAAACTGTTGATCCATGCATCTTCAAAATATTTTAAAATATTAAATATAGTAATGAATAAGAATGATTCTTTTACTTTACTTGTAATACTTTCTGTAATATGGGTTAATATATTATAAATGGTGCTCATATTTTTCACATATTTTTAGAAATTCTTATGAAATATATCCAACATTTGTCACGTTATAATTACTTTCAATATTTTCTAAAGTAGTGTTATTACAATTATAAATACGTAACTTTATTGAGTCAGTTTTACCATCAAGTTGGTTTAGAATATTGCTTGCAATGTTAATTTCTTTTCCTGTTGCTCTAATAATTTCTATTTGGTCTTGTAATGCAGCATTTTCAGGTTTAATACATATTCTGCAATGATTTTCATATAATTGATTTGTAATTTCTTGGTAAGTTTGAGTATCTTTAGTTGAAGATGCAACTGTTGTTGAAATCTCATAATTTGTACCATTAGGTATTCCTTTTATCAATTCATTTAAAGTATTAATATTCATTGGACTTATTGTGCATTCTACAGTATTATTATACTTTGAACCATTTTTTTCAAGTGTTAATTCATCAATATAAATATCTGCATTTTTAACATCATTATATACTGCAGCTAAATATTTGTGTCCTCCAGAGTCAATTAACAATTTTGTATTTGCTCCGGAATCATCATCTTCCCACAGTACAGTACCATTTATATTAATATTTTTCCCATTACTTGCATTATATCCTTCAATAGTAGTAGTTATAATGTCTCCTTCTAAATAATATTCAGAATATTTTTGTCCAACTTTACTCATTGTTGTACTATCAATTGATGTAGATTCAGTTCCATTATCATCTGTTGCTATGTAAATAAATGCAAAACAAACTGCTAAAATAATACATAGGATTATAATCCAATCAATAATAGTTAATTTTTTTAAAAATCCAGGTAATTTCATTTTTTTCAAAACCTTTTAGTTATATATTATGCTTCTTTATGAATGGCACCACAAGGACATATTTCTAAGCATTTCCCACAGTTGTTACATCCTTCTAAGATAACTACTGAAAATACATTTCTTTTTATTATATTTAATGGGCATAAGTCTATACATTTTTCACAAATACCACAAGCTTCATTATCTATTATCAAATTGTGTCACCAAATTATTTTAATTATTGATACTATTTTATTTTTAATTAATAAATAAGTTTAGAATTGATTTAGTTTTTAAAATTTTTTAAAAAACGTTACCTTTATATATGAGATAAATCTTAAATTAATATGTTGTAGTATGCAGGGGTGCCCGAGTGGCCAAAGGGGGAGGACTTAAGATCCTCTGGTATAGGCCTTCGAGGGTTCGAATCCCTTCCCCTGCACTTTTATATTAATCAAAATCATTTTTTTATCAAGTTTATTACTAAAAGGATGATTTATTCTATTTTTAACACATGTACCAATTTATTGCCTTAGTGGCTCAGCCGGTAGAGCGCCACCTTGGTAAGGTGGAAGTCGGGGGTTCGAATCCCCCCTAAGGCTCTTAATTTTTGGAGAATTTACTTATTTCATATTTTAATAACTATTTTTTACAGTACTAATTTTATATTAATCAAATAATTTCTTAATTTATTTTAAAAATAGATAATTTTATTAATTTATAAAACAAATATATAAAAGAATATAAAATTTTACATTTAAACACCAAAAAATCATAAGAGAATTATGATTATTTTATTAAAAAAAGTATAATAGACTTTATTGGAGGGTAAAATGTCTAAAAAAACAAAACATTTTAATATTTTAATGGCAGGAGTAATTTCTGGTATAGTCGCAATAACCACCGCAACTTTAGGACTAACTGGGACTGTCATAGGATCTGTATTAAGTTCAATAATTTATCAATTATTATCAACTTATTCTGAAGAAAAAATTGACACATATTCAAGAGATGGTATAAAAGTTAAGAAGTTAGAAACAAATATTGGTGGAGAAGTTGTTTATTTGCTCCCTATAGTTGTTATAACATTAATTGAATTAGTCTATTTATTAACTACATTCCATTATAATTTTGTTGAAATCTTCAATTTACTTGAAACCGCAACAAATCAAAATCTTTTCCGTGTTATGGGTTTAGGTATGATAGTTTTAAGTTTTTACCCATTCTTCCGTTCTAATAACATTCCGAAAAAAAATGGAGTGTTAGTATTTTTCACTGGTGGAATTATACTACTTAGAGGATTAGTAGATGTTAACAATGTCTTCTTCTCTTTAGTGGGTAAAGTATTTGATAAATTTGATTTTTTCGCTACATTAATAATATTATTATTACTATTAATCATTATAGTTGGTGTAATAAGCAGTATATTTAATGCACGTAACGAAAATAAAGATAATGGTTATGATAATGAATACCGAAATCAGTATAGATCTTCAAGAAATCCACGAGATTATGACCCATTAGATTTTGATGAATTAGAAATGTCAAGAATTCAAAAATCTAGAAGAAACAGAAATTATGAGAATGATTATAATCGGGAGTATATTCCTAATAAACGAGTGGTAAATGAAGAGGATTATCAAAATTATCATAATCCTAAAAATTCATCTTCAAATTATTCAAATAAGTCTATGAATGCTTCTGATAAAACTAAAAAATTTTTTAATAATAAATTCAATGATAAAAAAAGATAAAAATTTTAAATTTTATTTTTTTAATTCTTTTTCAATTTCTTTTTCTTTCCATTCACTACCTTTTTTAGGGAATAAAATAACTTTTATAAATTCAATTACTACAAAAATTCCCCAAATTATACTTACCCAATAGAACCACCAAGTTCCGGGGCTTGTAAAATAATTTATTGCTAATAATAAAATATTTACTATGATATATATTGAAAGATGCTTGTAAAATCTAATTTTGCTCTCTACACGTTGTTCTGCTTTTTTATATTCTTTGCTTTCATAATCTACCATTTTCATCACAATTTTATTTATATATAATTTTATTGCCGATATTAAATTTTATTCACATTGAAAAATTTTATATTTAATATAATTTAAACTATTTAATGTAAAACATTTAATTATTAATTTAATTATTATATCATTATTCGATTTAAATAAATATTATTAATTTAATTATCTGTTTTTTTTATTTAATATTTAAAAAAAATTAATTATGGGAGGATAAATTTTATGACAAAATTTTTTCATAAAATTATTCTATTATTAATGTTGTTCTTAATGGTATTTTGTGTAATACCATTTGTTGCTGCTGAAAATGTAGAAAATAATAATTCAAGTTTTAATAATAATATTGCTATTGATTCTAATAGTAATTATTTAAGTTCTAATTATGATTTGTATGTTTCTTCTGATGTAAATACCTCAGGTAATGGATCAAAATCTAATCCATTTAAAACAGTTCAAGAAGCATTAAATGCTAATACTGGAGGTCAATCAATTTATGTTTCTAAAGGAATATATAATATAAGTAATTATGAATTAACTAAAAATGTGAAATTAATCGGAGAAAATTATTCAAATACTGTAATTAGTGGAGATAATGCTACTCATATTTTCATTATAAATAATCAAGTTACAATTAATTTAAATAATTTAACCTTTATTAATGGAAATACGATTTCATCTCAAGAAGTTGGTGGAGCCATTCAAAAAAATACAGGTACTTTAACTATTAATAATTGTATTTTTGAAAATAATTCCGCTCAATATGGAGGAGCTATATATAATCTTATAGGGGAATTAACAGTAAATAACTCTAAATTTATTAATAATTCAATTATTAATAGTGGTTGTGATGGGGGTGCAGCTATTTATGATTTATATGGTACTGGAAATATTTATAATACATTATTTATAGATAATATTGCTTATAAGCAAAATGGGGGAGCCATATATCAAAATAAGGGATATTTAAATTTGTACAATTCTACTTTTATAAATAATCAAGGTACTGGTATTGGTATAGGTGGGGCTTTGTACTTAAACGATAGATCTTATTCTAATATAACTAACTGTATTTTTAAAGGGAATTCTGCTTCTCAAGCAGGAGCTATATACTCTGCAAATGCTCTTAATGGTATGATTGGGTCTTGTTTAATTTATAACTGTATATTCGATAGTAATAAAGCTAATTTCTATGGAGGTGCTATTTTTAATTACTGGTACTATAGTTTAATGACAGTAGAAAATTGTATGTTTTCAAATAACACTGCTAAGTACGGGGGAGCTTGTTATAATCAATATTCTGTATTAACCTTAAAAAATAACACTATTAAAAATTGTACAGCTTTAGAAAGTGGTAACAAGATTTATAATGACGGAATTTTAAGTAATGCTTATCTCACTTTACTAAATAATCAAACTATTAAAGTAGAAAAAGGTGAAATTGTAAATATTACAGCTTCACTCACTGATGATAATGGTAATGAAATAACTGCAGGAATTGTTAATATTTTGGTTAACGGTATTTCTATAAATAATTTAACAGTTAATGAAGGTTTAGTTTACTGTAATTATACAGTTAATAAATTAGGTGAATCATTAATTGAAGGTAATTATTCACAAGCACAAAATACTATATTAAAAACTGCTATTTTAAACACCAATACTTCATTAAAAACAGTTTTAATAGGTGAAAATTTAACAGAAAATTATGGTCAAGGGTTAAATTACACTGCTAAATTATTAGATATTAATGGAAATCCTTTAATCGGTTATCATGTTGCTTTAAATTTAACCAATCCTCTTAATGGTTTAAGTAAAGTTTATTGGGCTACAACAGATACTGAAGGTAAACTATTTTTAGAAATTAATCTTTTCCCTGGACAGTATACTGTTCAAGCATCTTTTTCTGATATTGAAGGTTACTTAGCTAGTACTTGTAATAATTCTATTGTTGTAAATAATGTTGATAAAGTATCTACACTTTTAAGTGTTAATAAATTTGTAGGTACTTATGGAGAATTGAAAAATTTAACTGGAGTATTGCAAACAGTTTCTGGGGATAAATTAGCAGGTCAACATATTGCTTTAAATTTAACTAATCCTCACAATGGTTTAAGTAAGGTTTATTGGGCTACAACTGATGATAAAGGGGAATATCAATTGCCTATTAATTTATATTCTGGCGATTATATTGTAAAATGTTTTTATTATGGTTCTACTGATTATACTTCTTCTTTTAATAATACAAGTATAATTGTAAACCTTTAATTTTTTATTTTTTTTAGTAATGTTTATTAATTTGAATTTATTAAAATAATTTTAGTTAAATCTAATTTTTGCTGATTTTTATGGTGAATAAAGGAAATAGTACTTTAAAAGATATTTTGGACATAATTTTATATGAAAATCCATCTACTCAAGATGAAATTGCTGATAAGTTAGGTATTACTCGTCGTTATGTTACTCAATTATTACAACCTCTTGTTAAAAAGGAAATTGTTAAAAGGGCTTATATTATTGATTTAAAAAAATATGAAGAGTTATATGGAAATAATACGAATTCCCCAGAGTATTCTAGTAATTTATTGATTAAAAATATGTTACAAAATATGAGCGATCACGTTAAACAGGAAGTAGAGGTTGCTTTTAATTCTATTGTTGAAAATGATAAGAAAATAGCTGAAGATGCTCTTGAAATGGATTATACTACAAATAATCTCTTTGAAAAGGTTCGTTATTCTGTTGAAACTATTGTTAATATTGATCCTCATTCTAAAGTTTCTAAAGTTTCTGTTTATAATGAAGTTGCTTATGATTTAGAACGTATTGGTGATTATTCTGCCCATCTTGCTAAATTTACTGTTAATGATGATTTAGCTGTGGATGAAGATGTTTTGAAATTTTTAAAAAAGATGCATAAAGCTGCTCAAAAATCTATAGATATTTCTATGGAAGCTTTTATTGATGGTAAATTAAGTGTTAAAGGGGATCTTATGGATAATGAAGAAAAGATTCATACTTTACAGAAAGATGCAATGAATTGTATTGCTTTTCAAATGGCAGATACTAGTTTTGATGATACTCAACATTCTAATTATTATTTGTACTTGTCTCGTGTTGTTAAAGCTTTTGAACGTATTGGGGATATTAGTGTTGAAATTATGGATACTGCAGCTGAATTTCATAAAGATATTCCTCGCCCTATTACTCCACGGTCTTTTCGTGAATAAGCTTTTGCTTTAAGCTTATTTTTATTCCTATTTTGTGAATTTTGTGTATTTTTATATCACTTCTTTTTTACATTTAGTTCCTATTTTGTGTATTTTCATTCACATTATGGAAACCTTTATATATATAAAAATCAACCTTTTAAATGGGTGAGAATGATATATGAAAAAAAATAAAAAAATAGCAATACTTGCTATTATAATTATAATAGCTGCAGCTTTATTGATTGTTACAACATCAAGTGCTCAAAAAATAGATATTGTAGGCTCAACTAGTGTACAACCAGTAGCTGAAAAACTTGTATCTGAATACAACCAAACCCACTCTGGAGTAGAAATCAACGTCCAAGGTGGAGGATCTAGTGTAGGGATAAAAAGTGCCCAAGATGGTACTGCAGATATAGGATCTAGTTCTAAAGAAGTAAAAGGTTCAGATGCAAGTGGATTAAAACAATATGAATTAGGTAAAGATGGTATAGTCATTGCTGTAAATAATGAAAATAGTATTTCTGACTTAACTACAGACCAATTAAAAGGTATTTACTCAGGTAATATTACAAATTGGAACCAAGTTGGGGGAAATGATGGGGAAATTAATTTAATTACTAGAGAAGAAGGATCAGGAACCTTAGATGCATTCCAAAAATTAGTCTTAGGAAATGATTCAATGAAAAAAGATGCAGTAGTACAAAGTTCTACAGAAGCAGTAAAACAATCTGTAGCACAAGATCCAAATGCAATTGGATTTATATCATATGCTCATATGAGTGATGATGTAAAATCCGTAAGTGTTGATGGAGTATCTCCATCAGACAGTACAATAAGTGATGGATCTTATAAATTACAAAGACCTTTCATATTTTTAACTAAAGGTGAACCTACAGGAGAAACTAAAAAGTTCCTTGATTGGGTCATGAGTGATGAAGGTAAAAAAGTGTTACAACAAGAAAAAATTGTGCAATCTACTGCATATATTTAAAAGTTTAATATTAATAGAATTATATCACTAAAAAAAATATTATGAAATTTTAAAGAATTTCTTCTCTTTTTTCCTTTTATTTTTTTAAAATAAAATTATTTTCTTCACAAAAAAGATATGTGGTTTAATACTTATTTCTTATTAATTAAATTTTAAAAAACTAAAAGTGGATTTTTTTATGAAATCAAAGTATAAATGGATAATTGGAATAATCATAGTAATAATAATTGCTTTGTTACTTGTCGTACCAGGTATGAATGTTCAAAGGATGGACATTGTAGGTTCAACAAGTGTACAACCTTTAGCTGAAGAATTAGCAGATGCTTATGATACAAACCATTCTGATATTAAAATTAGTGTTCAAGGAGGAGGTTCTGGAATGGGTATAAGAAGTACTCATCAGGGAATCGCAGATATTGGGATGAGTTCTAAAGAATTGGATTCTTCAGATAAACAAAATATAACTGAAGTGGAATTAGGTAAAGAAGGAATAGTCATTGGTGTGAATAATGGTAATAACATTTCAGATCTTTCAAGTTCACAAATTAAAGGTATTTTTAATGGAAATATAACAAATTGGAAAGAAGTTGGAGGTCCAGATCAGGAAATTCATGTTATAACTCGTGAAGAAGGATCTGGTACAAGAGATGCTTTCACAAGTCTTATCATGGATAAATCGGATATAATGTCTTCAGCTATAGTTCAAAGTTCTACCGAATCAGTTAAACAAGCAGTTTCAACAGATCCAGGGGCTATAGGGTACATGTCTTTTGCTCATATGTCTAATGATGTTAAATCTCTTTCAGTTGATGGTGTTCAACCTTCTGAAGAAACTATATCTAATGGGGATTATGAACTTCAAAGACCTTTCTTGTTCCTTATTAAAGGAAAACCTACTGGTGAAGTAAATAAATTTTTAGAATGGGTTAAATCTCCTGAGGGAACAAAAATAATTGAAGAAAATAAGATTATTCCAGTATCATGAAGAATTGGTACTTTTTATAGAAAAATAGATGAAATTAAAAAATTATCATGTTATTAATATATTTTAATAAAAAAAAGTTATGGGGTATGAAATGGGAGAAAAAACTTTTTCAGAATTGTTTATAGAGAAAGGCTTGTTATTAACAGCTTGTTTTTCTATTTTAATAATTCTTGTAATAGTGGCATTCATATTAATTCAAGGATTTCCTGCATTTCAAGATTATGGATTTTTAAATTTTATTTTTGGAATGGATTGGGCTCCTGATTCCAATCAATATGGTGTTTTCACTATGATTGTTGGTTCATTAGAAGTTACATTACTTGCATTGCTTATGGCTGTGCCATTATCAATCTTATGTTCCATATTCATGGCGGAAGTTGCTCGCGATAATGTAAGAAAATTTTTACAACCAGTAATTCAAACATTAGCTGGAATTCCAAGTGTAGTATATGGATTTTTTGGTTTAATTGTTTTAGTGCCTATAATTAGAAATAATTTTGGGGGAACTGGGTTTAGTATTTTAACAGCTGCAATTATATTGGCGATAATGATTTTACCTACAATTATTAGTGTATCTCAAGATGCACTTCGTAGTGTTCCTAAACAGTTTAAAGAAGCTTCATTAGGTTTGGGTGCTACAAATTGGCAAACAATTCGTCATATTATTTTACCTGCGGCGCTTCCAGGTATTGTAACTGCAGTAATTTTAGGTATGGGTCGTGCAATAGGTGAAACCCTAGCAGTTATAATGGTTGCAGGTAATGTTACTCAAATTCCAGGATCTATTTTTGAACCAGTTAGAACTTTAACTTCTAATATAGCATTAGAAATGGGTTATGCAACAGGTTTACATTATAATGCATTATTTGCAACAGCAGTAGTATTATTCATAATCATAATGATTTTATTATTGTTTACTAATTGGATTCAACGTAAATATAAAATGGACATCGGGGGTGGGGGTTTATGATTTATGAGAAAATCAATATTCAAAAAAATATTAGAGTCCCACGTCGTGTTATTGGAACAAAAAAAATTTTAGAAGAAATAGATTCTTGTGATTATTATAATATAATGTATTCAAAAAATATTAAAAACTATATTAAGGAGGAATATTAAATGTCATTTAAAATTTGTAGTTCAAAATCTTCAGATAAAATAATGAATAAAATTTTTATTTTATCTGGTATAGTGACATTAGGTATTCTACTTATTATTTTAGGTTATATTCTAGTAAAAGGGTTACCTGTAGTTAATTTGGAATTTTTATTAGGTAGTCCTATAGATTCTGGTAAATCTGGTGGAATATTACCTATGATTATATCTTCCGTATATGTGACTTTAATTGCAGCTGTGATTGCAACTCCTCTGGGTGTTGGGGCTGCTGTGTATATGGTTGAATATGCAGGTGAAAGTAAAATTGTTAATTTAATTCGTTTTGGTGCAGAAACCTTATCAAGTATTCCTTCAATTGTATTTGGTTTATTTGGTTTAGCATTTTTCGTGGTATTTCTAAATTTAGGATGGTCTATTCTATCAGGAGGGTTAGTCCTTGCTATTATGGCGGTTCCAACTGTATTTCAAGTTTCTGAAGTTGCTATAGCTTCTGTTCCTAATACTTATCGTCAAGCATCTTTAGGTTTAGGTGCTACTAAATGGCAAACTATAGCTAATGTTGTTATTCCGGCTTCAATTCCGGGAATTGTGACTGGTGTAATACTTGCTATGACAAGGGCTATATCTGAAGCTGCTGCTGTTATGTATGCTGTTGGTTCAGCACTTTCAGTGCCTATATCCATATTTGATCCAGGACGTCCTTTACCTCTCCATTTATATATTTTAGCTACTGAAGGAATTTCAATGGATAATGCATTTGGTACAGCTGCAGTTCTAGTAATAATTGTTCTTATACTAACATTTGCTACTAATTACTTAGTTAATAGATATCAAGAAAAAATGATGGGGAAATTTTAAAATTTAAGGAAGGTTTTGTAAATGAATAGAATTACAGTAAAAAATTTGAACACAAAATTTGGAGATAATCACATATTAAAAAATATTAATATGCAAGTTCCAGAAAATACAGTCACTGCACTTATTGGTCCTTCTGGTTGTGGTAAATCTACTTTTTTGAGAACTTTAAATCGTATGAATGATTTGATTCCTTCATTTAATCATACAGGTGAAATTTATTTAGATGACACTGAAATTTATGGTAAAAATATTGATGTTGTGAATTTAAGAAAAAGAGTAGGGATGGTTTTTCAAAAAGCTAATCCATTTCCTAAATCAATATTTGATAATGTAGCGTATGGTCTTAGAATCCATGGAATAGAAGATGAAGATTTTATTGCACAAAGGGTTGAAGAAAGTTTAAAATCTGCAGCTATATGGGATGAAGTTGAATCTAAACTTTATGATTCTGCTATGAGTTTATCTGGTGGACAACAACAACGTGTTTGTATTGCCCGTACAATTGCTAATAAACCTGAAGTTATTCTTATGGATGAACCATGTTCTGCTTTAGATCCAATATCAACTATTAAAATTGAAGATTTGATTAATCGTCTTAAAAAAGAGTATACTATTTTAATTGTTACACATAATATGCAACAAGCTACACGTGTTAGTAAATATACTTCTTTTTTCTTAAATGGTGAAATTATTGAAAATAATTTAACTTCTGAACTTTTCATTAATCCTCGTGAAGAAAAAACTGAGGAATATATTACTGGAAGATTTGGTTAAACAGTTAAGTTTGAATTATTTACTAAATATATATAATATTATAATTGTGGAGATGTGATGATGAATAAAATTTTTCCTAGTATTTCATTTAAAAATCAAATGAAGAATATAAATAAAGATTCTGAAAAATTAGGACAGCTTGTGATTGATTCTCAGAGTGAATGTATAGATTTGCTTGAAAGTTATGATGAAAATAAATTTAATGATTTAAAGAGAAAAACTGATGAAATTGATGTTTTTACTATTGAATTAGAACGTAAATGTATTAGGTTTATTGCTAGTGAACAACCTTATGCTAGTGATTTAATGTATATTGAATCTTTAATACGTAATATTAGTCATATTAAACGTGTTGGTCATTTATCTTTGAATATTGCAGATTCTATTAGTAAAATTAATTTTGATTTAGTTCCTGAGAAACTTGTTAAAGAATTAGCTTTTATGAGTGATTATGTTCATTTAATGTTAATTAAATCTATTAAGGCCTTTCATAATCATGATTTAGAAAAAGCTAGAGAATTAAGTACTGATGATGATAAGGTAGATGAACTTTTTGATAATGTACTTACTAGATCTACTAATTTAATGAGTGAAAGTACTGAGGGTATTGAAAATTTTGTTCAATTAATTTTTATTGCAAGATTTTTAGAACGTTCTGCTGATAGAGCTGTTAATATTTCTAATCGTACTATTTTCATGTTAACTCTTAAAAGACCTGATATTAAACCTTTAGATAATGAAAATGATGAAGATTTATAGGGTAAATAATAATTTTTATTATTTTATTTTTTAAACTTTTTATCTTGTTTTATTTCTTTTTTTTAATTATTTTTTTTAATTATAATGATTAATCATGACTATGTTTTTATTTTTTTCAATTTTTATTAAATGTTCTTATATTTTATTTTCTTCTTTTATTCATTTTATACTATATATTGCTTATTTAAATGATTTTTGATTTGTTATTCTTTATTTTATTTTTGTTTTGCTTTTTATGGCTTGTTTTATTTAATTTAAGATGTTTTTTCTATTTTTGAATATTTTTTATTTTTTTTACTAATTTTTTAAAAATTTTATAATAAAAATACTAATTTTATTACTTTTTTCTTTTATTGTTCCTTTTTTAGTTCTGTTTTTTCATAATTTTATATTTACTATAAAAGTATATATATTATTTAATTTAAATGATTAATTATGACAAAATGGAGGAAAATATTATGATTGAAATTCGCTTTCATGGTCGTGGAGGACAAGGTGCTGTAACTGCAGCTGAAATTTTAGCAAAAGCAGCATTTGAAGATGGAAAATTTTCTCAAGCGTTCCCATTCTTCGGAGTAGAAAGAAGAGGGGCACCGGTCATGGCTTTTACTAGAATTGACTCAAAACCTATAAAAATCAGATATCAAGTATACAATCCTGATTATGTAATGGTTCTAGATGATGGATTACTCAATGTTGTAGACATTTATTCTGGAATAAACAAAGATGGTGAAGTAATTATAAATACTACTAAAGAATTAGATTCTAAAGATGTGGAAGTATTTGATATTGATGCAACTGGTATTGCATTAGATAACTTAGGTAGAAACATAGTAAATACCATTATTTTAGGATGCTTTGCTAAAAGAACTGGTGAAGTAACCATTGAATCTATTATAAAAGTAATTAAAGAAACATTCCCTGGAAAAATAGGGGAAAAGAATGCAACTGCTTGTAAGATTGCATATGACTTAGCTTAAAAAATTTTTAAAATTTTTTTATTAAAATTAAAATTTATTTTAACGTATTATCAAAAAAATTATAAAAAGGTGATATAAATGGATACTATTGGAGGAGCAATAGCCAATCCCGGAAATACCCGTATTAATAAAACAGGTAGTTGGAGAACCTTTAAACCAACACTTAATAAAGATGAATGTGTTGATTGTGATAACTGTATCCTGTTCTGTCCAGAAGGATGTATAAATAAAGATCATGATATAGATTACGATTATTGTAAAGGCTGTGGAATTTGTAAAAATGAATGTCCAGTAAAAGCTATTGAATTAGCGAGAGAAGAATAAAAAGGAGATTATTTATGACAAAAAAAGTTATGACATCAAATGAAAGTGTAGCTACTGCTGTAAAGTTAGCTAAACCTAAAGTAATTCCTGTTTATCCTATAACTCCACAAACAACAATATCTGAAACATTAGCACAATATGTAGCTGATGGAGATCTTGATGCTGAATATATTAGAGTTGAATCTGAACATAGTGCAATGAGTGCAACTTTAGGAGCTTCTGAAGCTGGAGTAAGAGTATTTACTGCTACATCTTCTCAAGGATTAATGTTTATGCATGAAGTAGTATATGCTGCTGCTGGAATGAGAGCACCTATTGTTATGGCTGATGCTAATAGAGCAATTTCTGCACCATTGAATATTTGGAATGATCATCAAGATGCAATAGCAGAAAGAGATTCTGGATGGATACAAATCTTTGTAGAAGATGCTCAAGAAGCATTAGATACAACTTTAATGGCTTATAAAATAGCTGAAAACGAAAATGTATCTTTACCTGTAATGGTTTGTTTAGATGGATTTATTTTAACACATACTGTAGAACCTGTAGAAATTCCAGAACAAAGTGATGTAGATGAATTTTTACCACCTTATGAACCGGTACATCAATTCTTAGATCCAGAAAAACCAATGAGTTTAGGTAATTTTGCAGATACTAAATCTTATACTGAATTAAGACATGATATTCAAAAAGCTTTAGATTATTCTAAAGATGTAATTACTGATGTTGGTAAAGAATTTGGTGAAAAATTCGGTAGAGAATATGGTCTTATTGAAACTTATAAAACAGAAGATGCTGATATTATAATTGTTTCAATGGGAAGCCTTTGTGGTACTATTAAGGCTGTTGTAGATGATTTACGTGATAAAGGTGAAAAAATAGGATCATTAAGAGTTAGATCTTACAGACCTTTCCCATATGAAGAAATTGAAGAAGCAACTAAAAATGCAAGTAAATTAGCTATAATTGATAAAAATGTATGTTTCGGTGTTGGAGGAGCATTATATAATGATATCAAAGCTCGTGTTGGTAAAGAAGCTTATGATTTTATAGCTGGTTTAGGTGGAAGAGATATTACTCGTGAAACAATTTTAAAAGTTGTTGAACAAACCAAAAATCCTGTTAAAGATGTTAATTGGATAGATCTTAAGGAGGACTATTAAAATGGAAGTACCTGAAATAGAATTATTAGCACCAGGTCACAGAGGTTGTTCTGGTTGTGGAGCTAGTATTGGAGTAAGACTTGCTCTTAAAATGTTAGGTAGAAATACTGTAGCTATAGCTGCTACAGGATGTTTAGAAGTTATGACAACTCCTTTCCCTGAATCTGCATGGGAAGTTCCTTTTATTCATGTTGCTTTTGAAAATGCCGCATCTGTTGCTTCTGGTGTAGAAGCAGCACTTAAAGCTCAAGGTAAAGAAGATGTTAATGTAGTAGCTTTCGGTGGTGATGGGGGAACTGTAGATATAGGTCTCCAAGCATTATCTGGGGCAATGGAAAGAGGTCATAACATGTTATATATTTGTTATGATAATGAAGCTTATATGAACACGGGTATTCAAAGAAGTGGAGCAACACCTTATGGTGCAAGTACAACTACTTCTCCTGCAGGTAATGTTAGTTTTGGTAAAACAGAAACAAAGAAGAACATGCCTCTTATTATGGCAGCTCATGGAATACCTTATGTTGCAACAGCAAGTATTGCTTATCCTGAAGATTATATGAAGAAAGTTAAAAAAGCATCTGAAATAGATGGACCGTCATATATACATTTACATCAACCATGTACTACTGGTTGGGGATTTGATCCAAGTAAAACTATTGAAATTGGTCGTAAAGCTGTTGAATCTGGTGCATGGTCTTTATATGAGATTGATCAAGGGGAATTTAAAGTAACTTATAAACCTCAAAACAGAATTCCTGTTATGGATTATTTAAGTACTCAAAAAAGATTCAGACATCTTAAACAAGAACAAATTGATCAAATACAATCTTATGTTGATTCAAATTGTGAAGAATTAGGAATATAAATAATAGAAGGAGGTAACTCTTTTGGAAAAATTATTAGTACAAAGTGAATTATGTGATGGTTGTTTAGATTGTGAAAAAGCTTGTGAAGGTATTCATGGTGTTAAAAATATCACTATTCATGATGTAGGTGACAGTTATTATCCAATACGTTGTCAACAATGTGAAGATGCTCCTTGTGAAACTATATGTCCTACTGGTGCTATGACCAGTGAAGGTGTTGATGCAACTAAATGTATAGCTTGTGGTTTTTGTTCCATGGTTTGTCCATTCGGTAGTATTTCAATAGCTTATGGAAGTTCTCATAAATGTAATCTTTGTAAAGATCGTGAAGATGGTCCAGCTTGTATTCAAGCATGTAGTAAACGAGCTATTGCTCTTGTTGATATTGAAAATCTTAAAGATAAAAAACAGAGTGCACATGTTGCTAAAATTCAAAGTTTAGGTAAAAAACCTAAACGTAAAGGTGTTTTATCTCTTGTAACAAGTGCAACTAAAAATAGTGCTGCTATGGATAAGGAGAGTGAATGAGTATGCGTGAATTGAATTTAACTCCAGAATTATGCGTAGATTGTGGAAAATGTGAAAGAAATTGTCCAAATAATGCAATTCATGTTAATGAAGGAATACCATTATTCTGTATGCACTGTGATCCTAATCGAGCTCCTTGTCTTCATTCATGTCCAGAGGGCGCTATTGAAGAGTTAGGTGGAGCTATAATTATCAATGAAGATAAATGTATAGGGTGTGGAACATGTACAACTGTTTGTCCTATTGGTGCCATAAACATTGATGAGGTTGGAACCGCAAAAAAATGTGATTTATGCTTTGATAAAGAATCTCAAGCATGTGTAGATTCTTGTCCAACTAAAGCATTAACTAATGACATAGAAGAAATTATTCAAGAACGTCAAGAAAAAGTTTCTGAAGGATTAGTTAAAATTCAAAGCATAATGAAATAAAAAATTTATATTTAAGATTTTTTTAGATTATTTTTTCTTTTTTTCAAATTTTTTTTACTATTTTTTAATAAATTATTTAAATTTGTTTGTATAATATTTAATAGAAAAACTATTAAAAATTTTATTTTTTTAAGGGAATATTTTTATGATTACAGAAAAACTTATTGAAGATACAATTTTCCAACTTTATAAAAAAGCAGCTATAGAAGTTAGAGATGATGTAAAAAATGCACTTGAAAATGCACTAGAACAAGAGGACAATGATTTAGGAAAACTAAACATTAATAATATTCTAAAAAATGTAGAATTAGCCTTTAAGAATCAAATACCTATGTGTCAAGATACTGGCTTACCCATAATTTTTGTTAAACTTGGAAATGTCAAATGTGAAAATTTAGTTAAAGCTATCCAAAATGGGGTTAAAAAAGCTACTAAAGATGTGCCTTTACGACCTAATGTTGTAGACCCATTAACTAGAGAAAATACGGGTACTAATATTGGGGATGGTATTCCTCAAATAAATATTGATTTAATAGATGAGCCCTATGTGGAATTCACAGTTTTACCTAAAGGTTTTGGTTCAGAAAACAATAATAAATTAAAAATGGCATTACCTGCTGAAGGTATTGAAGGAATTAAAAATTTTGTAATAGAATCTGCTTTAGCTGCAGGTGGAAAACCTTGCCCTCCAATGATTGTTGGAGTTGGAGTTGGTGGAACTAGTGATATGGCTATGAAATTAGGTAAAAAAGCTTTATTAAATAATATTGGTGAACATAATCCTAATGAAGAAATAGCTAAAATTGAATCAGAAATTTTAAGTGAAATTAATAAAAAAGGTAAAGGACCAATGGGAATGGGTGGACGCACAACTGCTTTGGATGTTAAAATATTAACTGCAAGTACACATACAGCAGGATTACCTATTGGGGTAGTTATCCAATGTTGGGCTCATAGACATGCTACAACTCGTTTATTTAATGAATAAATTTAATTAAATTTTTAGGAAGTAACTAAATTGAAAGTTCTTATAATTACAGGAAAACTTGCTTATCCTTTAGTAAAAGAAAAAGCAGACAAGAGTAAAGTTGATACAATTGTTCATATTGCAGATAATACTCAGGTAGCAGCATTTTTAACTCCTAATAAAATTATTAAAGAAATCAAAAATAATTTTGCTAATCAATTGGATACTGTTGATTTTATTATTGCTCCAGGTTTGATGAGAAAATCTACAACTGAAATTAAAGAAGCATTTAACATACCTACTTTTAAAGGATCTACTGATGCAGCAGATTTACAAATGGTTCTAGATTTAATGGAAGATTTAGAATTATCTGAAGTTAAAGCTGCAGATAGGTTGATTGAAGAAGAAAAGCGCAAACAAGCATTTGAATTAATTAATAATTATGAAAATGATAAAATTAATGTAAATAATTTACTTAAAAAATCAGAAAATATTCTTGTTAAAAATTTACCTGTAGGTGAAGACTTTCCAATGCGAGTATTATCTGAAATTGCAAATGCTCCGGCTTTATCTAAAGAAGATTTAATTAAAAAAGCAGAATACTTTATTGCTTCCGGTTCAGATATGATAGATATTGGTATGCTGGCTGGTGAAGATCGTTCTGAAGATATACCTTCTTTAATTGATACATTAAGGCTGATTGTTGGGGATAAACCTTTAAGTATTGATACTTTAAATCCCAAGGAAATAAAAATTGCTGTTGATTGTGGAATTGATATGGTATTAAGCTTAGATCATGGGAATTGTGAAGAATTATTACCTTTATTAAAAGAACATAATGTTCCTGCAGTATTGCTTCCAACAAATTATAATGAGGGATTTGTACCTCATACTCCTAAAGAACGTATCGACTCTATGAAAAAGCTTATTAAAAAGACTGAAGGCTTGGATATTATTGCGGATATGGTTTTAGATCCAATTAATAGTAATAGTCTTGTTGATTCTATAACTGCTTATAATGATTTTCATAAGCAATGTAAAAGACCAATGTTTTTTGGTATTGGGAATGTTATAGAATTAATGGATACAGATTCTGTAGGAGCTAATGCAGTACTTTCAGGTTTAGCCATGGAATTAGGGGCAAGTATACTTTTTACTCCTGAAGAAAGTGCTAAAACTGCAGGTAGTGTTCATGAATTGGCAGTTGCTAGTAAAATGATGTTTTTAGCTAAAAAAAGACATTCTATACCTAAAGATTTAGGTATTGACTTATTGGTTTTTAAAGATAAAAGAAAACATAATAATTTATCAGAACAATATAATGTTCCTTTAGAAGAAGCTAGTGAATGTAAAAAATTTAAAAGGGATCCTAAAGGTAGTTTTAAGATTCGTGTAAGTTATGGTAAAAATGTTGAGGATAGTAAAATTATTGTAACACATTTTACTAAAACAAAGCCAGATATTTCTATTTCAGGATCTTATGCTAAAGAAATTTATGATGAACTAGTTAAAAAAGGATTAGTAACCAGATTAGAGCATGCTGCTTATTTAGGAAGTGAATTAGAAAAAGCTGAAATTGCTATGATTACTGGTAAAGATTATATTCAAGATTTTCCTTTATTTAACCATCCATTAAAATTAAATTAATCTTTTTAATTATTTTTATATTTTATCAATAATTGGGGATATTTTTGAATCAAGGTTATTTAATTCAGATTCTTTAACCATTAAAGTTTCTAAAGGTTCTTTTCCAATAATCTCACTCATTTTATTAAAAGTTTTTTCACCCTTATCGGATTTACTTGTTGCAACATATATTACATTTTTAAATTTATTTGCATTTTCATTGATGTAAGCTAATATTGGTGAAGACATAGTTCCTGCCCATATTGGTGTTGCTAAAATAATACAATCATAATCTTCAGGATTATAATTAGTTTTTTCTATTTTAATCTTTTTTCCAATTGCAGAATCTTTACCGCCTTTTATATAACCAATTTTTCCAGAATAATTAGTTTTTGGTATTATTTCTTCAATATCGCATGAAAGTTTATTTTGTATTCCTTCAGCAACTTTTTTAGTATTATTTGTTCTTGAATAATATGTAATTAGTGTTTTCATTTTTTTTCATCTCTTAAAGTCTATATTTTAAGGTTAATTTTATATTTAATAATAAAAATATTATATTATATAAATTTTAATGAAAAAAGTCTATTTTAAAAATAAAATTTTTATAATTATTTTTGAGGTTTAATTAATGAGTTATCGAGGAAATAGGATACAAAAACGTAATAGAATAGCTTACTTAGATCAATTAAAAGCTATTTCAATTTTACTTGTTATTATAGCTCATGTTTGTTATTATTATATTCCTGGACATATTAATGGTTCAGAAGTTGCAACTTTTTATGATATTATTTGTAAAGTAAGTATTCCTCTTTTTATGATGGTTTCAGGAGTTCTAATTTTAGGTAGAAAATCTGATTTTATTAATTTTGTAAAACTTAGATTTCCTCGAATGTTAATTCCATTTTTTTCATGGTGGATTATATTCATAGTTTTAGCATTAGTAACTGGAAATTATGTAAGAACTGCATCTGTATATCATGTTTCTTTTATAACTTATATTTTTAAAATGTTATTAGGAGAACCACAATACTTAGGTCATTTTTGGTTTGTTTGGCTTATGTTAAGTATTTACTTAGTTGCTCCTATTATTAATAAATGGATAACTAAATCTTCTTTCGATGAAGTAGGTATTTTCCTCATTATTTGGTTTATAACATGTATTTTTACAACTTTCCATCTTCCATACATTAATATAGATTTAAGATACTTTGCGGGACCATTAGGTTATTTTATCTTAGGTTACTATTTACACAATAAAAGAAGTTTTATTTTAGAAAATAAATGGATTTGGCCAATCGTTTTCATTGCTGTGACTATAATTAGGTTAACTTTACCCTCAAATAATATATTAACTGCAGGCACAAGTGATAATTCATTATATTATAATATACTTATAGTCTTCCAAGCTGTTAGTTTTTTCTTAACTATAAAAAACTTTAATTATGATTCCAGAACATTAAGTAATAAAAATAATTTTTTCACAACAGGTTTTTTTAGTTTTGCTATAATATCCTTAAGTAGTAATGTTTATGGAATTTATTTAGGGCATATGTTATATTATGAATTATTAACACCATTATTCCTGATTAATAATTTTTGGTTAATGATTCCATTATCTGGAATATTTATTTTACTATTAACTTGGGCTACAATGTTAGTATTTAATGAAATACCAATATTAAGAGCTTTAACAGGTAGAATTAGGTATAAAAATACTAGATAAAAAAATTTTATTATTTTTTTTATCTTATGCTCTTTTTAAATTTATTTATTTTAAAAATTAAGAATTATTATTAATTTTCATATTTGGATTATTGTATGGAATGTTTAAATTTTCTCCTATATTAATTAAGGGTATTATGCAGTTTAATTCATTGGTTATGGAATTATTTCCATTTAATTCTTGGTTGTTTGTGTTGTTTTGGGTGTTGTCAGTTGAATAAAATGAACTTATTGCGAATCCGCCTAAAACTATTATAAACAATATTATTAATCCTATTATTTTTTTATTCATTTTCATTATGCTCGTAAAATTAATTATTAATTATCTTTTATAATTTTTAGTATTTTATTTTTTGGTTTTAAAAAACATTTTTAGTTTTAATTGTTTAAAACAAATCTATTTATTTAAAGAAAATGAATATTATAATTATTAAAAAAAAATAATTTTAATAATAATATTAATTGAATTATAAAAAAAATATAAGAAAGGTTTTTAAATTGGTTAAAGATGAGATTACAATTAAAAATATTGATAAAAATTTAAATGAAATTGGTTATGTTAGTAATAAAGAAATAACCACAGCTATGTTCTTAGCATTATCTTTAAATAAACCTATACTAATTGAAGGACCTCCAGGTGTAGGTAAAACTGAATTAGCAAAAGCTATTGCTAAATCATTAAATAGGGAATTTTTCCGTATACAATGTTATGAAGGAATAACATTTGAACAAATAATTGGTGAATGGAATTATCAAAAACAATTATTACACTTAGAATCATCTAAAGGAAAAAATCAAGATGAAAATAGTATCTTTAATAATGAATATTTTATTAAAAGACCATTACTTAATGCTTTTATGAATGAAAACGATTCACTATTGTTAATAGATGAAATTGATAAAGCAGATGAAGAAGTCGAAAGTTTTTTATTACAAGCATTAGGTGAAAAAGAAGTTACAGTAAATGATTTAGGGACTTTTCAATTAAATAATGATCTTATTGTTATATTAACAAGTAATTCACAAAGAATGTTACTGGATGAAACTAAGGATAGATGTTTATTTTTATATATTCCATATCCAAGTGTAGAACGTGAAATGAAAATTGTTAAATCAAAAATACCTGAAGTTGATGATGGTTTATCTCGTAAGGTGGTTAATTTAGTTCATCGTATTCGTGATTTGAACTTAACTAAGAAACCTAGTGTGAGAGCAACTGTAGACTGGGTTAATAGTGTAGAAAATTTAAACACTAAAAATGTAGATCAAGCACTTATAGATAGTGTAGGTGTAGCAGTTAAAAGTGAATCTGATAAAAAAAGAGTTATGAAAGATATTTTCAAACAATAATAATTATATAAATAATGAATTAATTTTTTTGATGTTTATGAAAGCTAAAATAATATATTTGTCTAATCAACTTAGAGATAAAGGTTTAAATGTAAGTATTCGTAGTACACAAACTGCATTAGATACTTGTGAAATTATAGGTGTGAATGATTTAGTTTCACTTAAAAGAGCTCTAAGAAGTGTTTATGTTAAAGATAAATATGATATGATTAAATTTGATGAAATTTTTGATCAATGCTTTATTAAACCTCCTTTAACTGATGAATCTAAGAAAGTTAAAAAAAATAGTAATATGAATGCAGGTAAAGCTGGTGGAAAATCTAATAAGTATGTTATTAAGAAAAAGAATGCTAAAGTTCATAAAAAACCAAATAAAATGGGAATGGAACAAATTAAACAACTTTCAGGGACACCTGTATTAGATGATAGAGAAAATTTAGAACGTGAAGGTGAACTTTTAAATAAAGATTTAACAAAGTTAAATAAATTTGATCCTAGAATGTTGGAGTTATGTCAACAATTGGGTCGTCGTATTGCTAATAAAAGATCTAGACGTAATAAATTAGCTAAAACTAATAAAGTTGATATTCGAAGAACTATGCGTAAAAATATTAAATATGGTGGAGTTCCTGTTGAGTTAATTAAAGCTAAACCTAAAAGACATAAGAATGAACATTTATTTTTAAATGATATAAGTGGATCATGTGAATGGATTAGTAGTTGGTTTTTCATGTTAATGTATTCCTGTCAAACAGCTTTTAAGAATTCAAGAGTTTTTGAATTTGATAATAAAGTTATTGAAACAACTGATGCTCTTAAACAGGATTATTTATTAAATGCTTTTGCTGATGTTAGAACTTTACGTATGAGGAATGCGATGGTTCATGGAACTAGTAATATGTATTCAGCATTTAATTTATTTAAGAAACAAGCAAAATTAAATAATAAATCTTATGTTGTTTTATTATCTGATTGTCGTGATTGGGCAGGTCCAAAAATTGACGGTATACCTGCAAGTGTTGAAGTATTACAAGATATAGTAAGGGACAGTAAAAAAGTTGTTATACTTAATCCTGAGGATAAAAATAAATGGGATGTAGTTGATAGCTGTGTTAGTTTATATGAAAATGTTGGTGCTAAAGTATTTGAAGTTAGCACTCTTAATCAGTTAGCTGATTTTGTAGTTCAAATGTAAAAATTTAATAGATGATTAATATGGATATATGTAGTAAATGTGGTAACCCCAATATTGTAATTAAAAGAAAAGCATCTGGACAAGCCTTGTGTCAAGATTGTTTTATAGAAAGTATTGAGAAAAAGGTTATTAAAACAATTAAAAAAGAAAATCTTTTACAAAAAGGAGATAAAGTTATGGTTGCGTTATCTGGAGGTAAAGATAGTGTAGCTACACTTGAAATTTTGAATTCTTATGTTGAAAGACATTTCATTGAGTTATGTGCATGTACAATTGATGAGGGTATTAAGGGGTATCGTCAAGAAGGAGTAGATATAGCTAAGAGACATGCAAAACGTTTGGGGATAGAACATCAAATTTTATCATTTAAAGATGCTTTTGATATAGATCTTGATGAGATTATGAATGTTCCAGATCATAGAGGAGCTTGTACTTACTGTGGGGTTTTTAGACGATGGTTAATAAATCGTGCAGCAAGGGATATGGGTGCAACTAAAATTGCAACTGGTCATAATTTGGATGATGAAGCTGAAGCTATAATGATGAATTATTTAGAAGGCAATATTGGAAATTTAGTTAAAATTGGTCCGATAACAGAATCTAAAAGTGAATTGTTTACTCCTAAGATCAAACCACTTCGTGAAATTCCTGAAAGAGAAGTTGGATTATATGCTTTATCTAAAGGTTTAGAAATCCATTTAGATGGTTGTCCTTATGCTCAACAATCTTTCAGAATGGAAGTAGGTAATGTTTTAAAAGATTTAACACCAGAACATCCTACAATAATGTATAGTACACTTAGAGGATTTGATAAAATGCGACCAGTTATTCGTGAAGAATTAACTGAACCTTTTGAATTTGATAGGTGTGAAATTTGTGGTGAACCTTCATCAAATAAGGTTTGTCGGGCTTGTACTTTCTTAAAAGAGTTAGGTCATAGCCCTAACTTAGATTATTTTTAAGGGATTAAATTTTTTTTAAATAAATATAAGATGATTTTTATGACATTTAAATTAGAGTATAATGAAATTAATGAAGATAAAGAATTAAATGGTAAAACAACAATATTAAATGTTTTAGATGATTTGGAAGTTTCTCCACAAACTATTGTTGCAAAAAAGAATGATCAAATAGTATCAGAGGATGCTGAAATAAATGATGGAGATACTATTAAATTAATTCAAATTATATATGGGGGATAAGATTTGAATTTTATCGTTATGAGGTTAATTTTATGAAAGTATATTATGAATGTGGGGCATGTTATTTACGTCAAGCTAAGGAAGCATTAAATCTAGCTAGTGATGATGATGATTTAAAACTTAAAATAATGGAAGATGTAATTAAGTTTTTGTCAAAAAATTTTAAAAAGGGAGCATCATCTAATGCAACAGGATCTGGAATGCATAAATTGATAATGGATGAAACAGGTTGTAATGATCCTTATAATGAGAAGAAACATTTAGGTAATGAAATAGCTAAAAATTTATTACCTCAAGTAAAAGAAATACTTAAAAAAGATGATAGTTTAGAAAATTATGTTAAAATAAGTATTGTAGGTAATATTTTAGATTTTGGTGCTTTTGGTTTTGATACTGATATTAATAGTTTATTAAATGATTATTTAGGTAAAGATTTGGCTATTAATGATGTAAATAGTTTAGATTATGCGTTGAAAAATCATGATGAATTGTTATATTTGGTTGATAATACTGGGGAAATAGTTTTTGATAAACTTTTGCTTGAAAAAATAAAAGAGGATTATGATATTCATATTACTGTTGCAGTAAAACATAATCCAATTTTAAATGATGCATGTATGGAAGATGCATTAGAAGTTGGTTTAGATGAATTTGCAGATTTAATTACAATTGGGACTAATACTGTAGGTGTAGTATATAATAGTTTATCTGATGATTTTAGGGATTTCTTTGATAAATCAGATTTTATTATTTCTAAAGGTATGGGTAATTATGAAGGTTTAAGTGAATTAGATTTTCCAACTCAGGATGTTTTTTATTTATTATGTTCTAAATGTAAAGCTAATGCTTTATCTTTAGATGTTGCTAATGGTGATATGGTTTTGTTAAAATTTAAGAATTAATCTTTTTTTTAATAAAATTTATTATTCGTATATTTATGAACAAATTGGTAATCTTTATAAACAATAAAATTTATTATATAAAATTATGAAAGAAAAAACTTCATGGATAATATTAATTATTGTTTTTATTTTAATAGTGGTATCCGCTTTTGCAATAACTAATAATTATTTTAATATTAATCCGCAAACTAATGAGGTTTCTACCTCTGCTGATTCCAATTCTGTAAGTGATTCAAGCAATTATCATGTTGAAAATAGTTCAAATGTAACTGTAATTAGTAATAATATTGAATGGTATACTGATTTAGATTCAGCACTTAGTGTTGCTCAAAAGGATCAAAAACCATTATTTTTAGCGTTTCAATCTTCCACTTGTCAGTATTGTCAACAAATGAATTCTGAAACATATACAGATGTTAATGTTCAAGATAAACTTAATAGTAATTATATTCCAGTAATTATTGATGGGGATAATCATCCTGAATTATGTAGTAAATACCAAGTTGTAAGTTATCCAACATTTGTAATTTTAAATTCAAATGGTGATGTGAATAAAACAATTATAGGATTCCAATCTGTAAATGATTTATTAAGTAAAATTTAGTTAGTAGTGTAGGTATTGGTTTATGGATTTCATGTTTATTATTTCATTTTTAGTAGGTATAACTTCAGTACTTTCACCTTGTGTATTACCTGTAATTCCTATAATTATTGCATATTCTTTTTTAGAAAGAGATAAAATTGAAACATTAGTTTTTACTTTGGGATTATTTTCAGTTTTCTTTGTAATTATCATTTTGTCTATGATTTTTACTGCAACTATTACTCATTATTTACATTGGATAAGAATTTTAGCATCTTTAATTTTAATATTTTTAGGTTTAGTTCTATTATTTAATTTAAATCTATTCAATTTTAATTTAAGAGTTAAAAATAATAAAACTGGATTGTTAAAATCTTTTTTAATGGGTTTAGTAACTTCTTTAGCTTGGGCTCCTTGTTATGGCTCATATCTTTTAAGTTTGATGAGTGTTACTATATCTAAAGGTAATGTTGTTTATACTGGTTTGAACTTATTATCATATACTTTAGGTTTTGCTTTTACAATTTATTTAATAGGATTTATTGTATCAGAAATAAACTTCAAGAAAATCAATGAATGGTCCAATATAATTAATAGAATTTGTGGATTAATCATTTTAATAGTGGGAGTATATATGCTACTTGCTCAATATGGAATTTTATTATAAAAATGGTGAGACAATGGATATAGGGTTTATAGGTTTTGGCAAAGTTAATCAAACATTAGCAAATAAATTAACAAAACAATATAAAACATATGTCTCAATAGAAAACAGAAGCGAAGAAACAATAAAACGCATAAAACAAACAGAAACAATAAAATTAGATTCAAATAAACAACTAATGGAAAAATGTGACATAATAATAAGTGCAAATAGTCCAAAAAACGCACTAAACGTAGCAAAACAATTTTCAAACTATGAAGGATTATACCTAGATTTAAACAATATAAACCCAACAACCACCCTAAAAATAGAACAAATATTTTCAAACAATTTCATTGATGGTGCAATAATAGGTAAAGTTGAAAATTTAAAACTTTTAATATTATCAGGTCCAAAATCAAAAAAATTATCAATTTTCAAAAACTGCAATATTAAAACAAACATCATAAGTGACAAAATTGGAGATGCATCTAAATTAAAAATGTTAAGAAGTATCTATACAAAAGGAGTAAGTGCCCTATTAATCGAAACATTTGAAAATGCAAATAACTTAAGCTCACAATTATGGGACATATTAGAAATTACAGAAAATACAGATTTCAAATCATCAAGCACATCCCGTATAAAAAATAGTAAAAAAAATAAAAAACGTAAAAATGAAGAGTTAAATGAAATATTAAATTTCTTAAAAAACCAAAACTCTTCTACAAATAATTTAATCATGACTGAAGCTACAAAAAATAAATTCGAAAAACTTTAATTGTCATGAATATAAATTTTAACTCTCAATCCACGATCCCTTTCCACTACCTCTCCCCTAACAGGTATGAATTGTGAATCGATAATATAACGTAAATAAGTAACATGCAATGCAGGTAATTTTAATATAGTTTTAATCTTAAATTTACCCTCTTTAATCTCACAAGATAACATATTATCCTTATCAACATAAATTTTAGCAGGGATTCTATGTTCCTTTAACCCTCTTTTAAGCTTTTTAGTTTCAAACTTTGTAATATTCAAACCACCCTCAAAACTTAAAGGAACATTATTTACCTCAATATTCTCACTTCTGAAACGTTCATTAGCATCTTGTGTTAGTTCCTCATTTTCAACTTCACTAGCAACATAAAAAGCTCGTTGAATAACTTTATCAACAATTTGTTCTGGAGGAATAACACCTTTAGCTTCATAAGTCCTCATAAGTTTAACAACTTCATTTTTACTAACCTCTTTTTCAATAGCACTAGTTGCTAATCTTGTAAGAACAGGACCATAACCAACTCTTCTAAAAACAGCCCAAATACTTTCAGGATCTTGATATTGCCGAGCTTCAATTATTGCATTTACAGCATCTGCATTTAAATATGCAATATTAGTCAAATCTCCACGGGAATAAGTATTCATTTTATGAGTGATACTTCTATAATTTCTTTGATTATTAATAGTTCCATTATCAATTTCCCTTTTAATAATCTTAATACTTGATTTTGGAAGTAAATTTTCCACTTCATCTGTAATTTCCATATCATTCTCAATTATAGATTTCCTAATAAAACGTCCACTAATCTTTCCATCCTTTTCTAACTCCGGTATGATATGGATTTTCATATTATGTTCAAATTTGGTTTTCAAAAACTCATTAACTGCATACCATCTAACAACATTCCTATTTGGTATTTCACGAGGCATTCCTAAAAAGTTTTTTTCACGCACAAAACGATCACCCATCTTTTTAATCTTTTCAGGACTAACTTCTGCAGCACTAATATAATCAGTTATACCCTCCTCAATCATTTGTGATGCACGTATAGGTACACTATAAGATAAAGTTAATCTATGATGTAATCCTTCTACAGGTACAATAACATCTGCACCACATGCTTTAGCCATTTCAGCCCTAGCATTAAAATTACAGAAAAAAGGTGCATGATTTGCACTGTAACCTTTATTTAAGTATACAACTACTTTATCTCCAGTTTTATTTGCTATTTTTTTTCCACTTTGGATTAATTGTTCATGCCCTAAATGTACAGGGTCAAAATCTGCACTGATTCCAATCATTTTCATATATTCCTTAAAAAAATATTATTCATTTAAAAAAAGTTTACTTATTCATTAATAAAATAAAAATTTTAATTTTAAAAAAAATTTGTTAAAGACAGATTATACTTTATCTGTCTAATAAATTCAATATACCTGCTAAAATTAACCATATTCCGATTAAAGCTCCTAGAACTGTAGGATCTTGTATGTAAGTTCCTACTATAATATATATTACACCTAAAATAATACCTATTATACCAATCCAAAATCCGTAACGTGTTTCTCTACTTGTTATAAGAATTATTAAACCTATGACGATTAAGAATAGTCCTGCAAGGTAAATAGTTAATGCTGCTAAGAATGCGAATAAACTTGGATTGAAAATTAATCCTAATGAAAGTACTAACATTACAATACCTATTATAAGGTATAAAATACATTTAGTTTTACTATAATCAATTTCAGATACACCAGTAACAAGTAAAAATATACTCATTAATAATATAGATAATCCAAGAATACTACTTGCTCCAATTACGCCCAGCATAGGAAATGCAATGATTATAACACCTAAAATTATGGCAATAATACTAATTGATTCCTTTTTCAATATAATAAACCTCCCTTTATAATTGTTATTAATATAATATTTTTAATTAATTATTAAAAAAACTTTTCTTTAATATAAAGGTAAATGTTTTTTATTTGTTTTAGATTGACTTAAATTATTAAATTTTATTTCTGCTTCCCATTCTTTTTTACAAGCACAATCATGATGAATTTGTGTTTGTGTAAGATTACTACTAATAATTTTATGTTTTAAATCTTTATTACATTTCTTACAATTGTAAGGGCCACGTTTAGAACCAAATCCTGAGGTATCCATTAATGCCGGAATTTTTACATTTTCTCTTATTGTGTTAATAATCTTAACAGTACTCCAAATCCAAGGAGGTTGATATGATCCTCTTCTCCATAATCTTTCTATCACAGTTCCTTTATGGATAGTAGCAGGACAACAACTAATACGATCAACTCCAATTTCTTCAACAAAATATGTAGTATCAATAGCTTCTTTTATAGCTTCAGATTCGGATACGAGAATAGGTTTAACAAAAATATACGCTTTACTTTTTATATTATACTCATTTTTAGCTTCTTTGATTAAATCTATGGCTTTTTTAAAAGTTTCTGTACTGAATCCCTTATTTATTTTTTCTAAACGTGTTTCTTCATTTACTGTTTCTAATCCTATACTTATTTCAAAAAGTTTTCCATTTAAAATTTCACAAATTTCATTTATACGTGTACTTGTAATATATTCAGGTCTTGATTCAACAATAACTTCACTTATTTCATCAATATTACTAATTATTTTTAAAATTTGATCTCGTGCTTTTATTGGTAGTTCTTCAGGATTAAAAAAACTTCCAGATGCAAATAATTTTATAGCAATCTTTTCACCATTATCAAAATCTTCTTTAATTTCTTCTAAATATCTATTTAATTGATTTTGGAACAATTCTATGATTTTATCAGTTTCTATAGGTTTTAAATAACAATCATGAATATAACTACACATTGTGCATCCACCACTTGGACTTAACGCCCAACTACAACCAGGTGTAGGTAATATTAAAAATATAGATTTTCCTTTACCTGAGTATAATAAGTCTTCTTGGTACCAACTTGTGGCTAGATATTCTAAATCCTTAGGTTTTGTTCTTTCAATAGCATTATCCCGTATTTCTTTTGTTAATTCTCTTATTTCCATAGTTTTAAAATCCATTTTGTTTAATTGTTATTATTATAATTATTCTTTATGTTTTTAATTAATAATATAAAAAGATGAAACATAATTTTTTATATATAAATGTTTCGATATTTTTCTAATAACAAATACTTTATAAGCTCTTGCATATAATTTAACATGGTGATAATAAATGAAATTTGGTATAGAATTTGTTCCGAATGAACCATTAGACGAAATTGTAAAAGACGTAAAATTAGCTGAAGACGCAGGATTCGAATATGTATGGGTAACAGACCATTACAACAATAAAAATGTATATGAAACTTTAGCATTAATCGCTAAAGAAACATCTACTATTAAGTTAGGACCTGGTGTAACTAATCCATATGTACGTGGACCAGCTATATCTGCAAGTGCTATTGCAACTATAGATGAAATCTCTGACGGAAGAGCTACCTTTGGTATCGGACCTGGAGATAAAGCTACATTTGATACATTAGGTATTGAATGGACAAAACCTGTAACTACAGTTAAAAACGCTATTGAAGAAATTAAAACATTAACATCTGGTGGATCTACTCCTAGTGGAGCAGCTTTACAAGGTGCAAAAGCGGTTCAAGAAGCAATCCCTATGTATATGGGTGCTCAAGGACCAAAAATGCTCGAAACTTCTGGAGAAATAGCAGACGGTTGTTTAATCAACGCTTCTAATCCTAAAGATTTCGAAGCAGCTATTCCAATGATCAAAAAAGGTATTGATGCTGCAGGTAAAAACATTGCAGACTTTGATGTAGCAGCTTATACTTCTACTTCTATTGGAACTGACTCTGAAGCAGCTAAAAAAGCAGCAAAAATTGTTGTTGCATTTATTGCAGCTGGAGCACCTCCAATGGTTATTGCAAGACACGGATTACCTGAAGGATTCAATGATAAATGTGGTGACTGCTTAGCTAAAGGAGACTTCGGTGGAGCAATTGGTTTAATAGACGATGCTGCATTAGATGCATTCTCTGTATGCGGAACCCCTGATGAATTCGTTCCTAAGATAGAAGCTTTAGGTGAAATGGGAGTAACTCAATATGTTGCAGGATCCCCATTAGGTAAAAACAAAGAAGAATCTATTAAATTATTAGGAGAAGTAATCGCTAAGATGTAAATTCTCTTAATTTTTTATTTTTTCTTTTTTTTTTAAAATTATAATTTTAAATTCCAATAAATTAAATATTCAATTAAAATAAATACTATTTTTAAATAAATTTAATATAATAAATTTGAAATATTATACTCTTTTGATAAATTTTTCACTTTCTTTAATAAATTATATTGATAATGTTTATTAGGATAATCTAAGTATTTGCTTTTCACTTTACTTTCAAACAATTTTTTAGTCTCATCATAATATTCAGGATAAAATTTTTTAACTTTTTTTAAATATTTGTAACGGCAGTCATTTTCACTTTCACCATATAAAGTTAGAGTGCTAGGTAAAATGTAATCCACATTATAATCTTTAAAAATTTTTATAGTTTCTCTTAAAACTTTATCAGTATCTGTTATAAAAGGAAGGATAGGCATAAATGTAATACCTACTCTAAAACCTGCATCTTTTAATTTTTTAATAGATTTTAATCGTCTGGTAGGTTTAGGAGCATTAGGTTCAAAAATTTTAGCCACATCATCAAAAACGGTACTAAAAGAAAAAGAAACAATAACTTTTTCATCTATTTTATCAACTAATTCCATAGGTAATATAGAGTTTTTATTAATTTTTTGTAATATATCTATATCTCTACAAATTAAATCGGATTTTGTAACTATATGAACTGGGTAATGAAATTTATTAGCAATTTTTAAGAACTCTCGAGTCATAAATAATTCTTTTTCAATTTCCATGTAAGGATCAGATGCAGAACCAATAGTAAATAAAGCCCTTTCACCTTTTTTTGCTTTATTTTTTAATTGTTGGTGTAAAAGATCATTAGCATTAGTTTTTACATAGTATGTTTTTGTATCTTCCGCATACTTGCTTCCATTGATATAACAATAACTACAATCAAAGGTGCACCCGTTATAAATGTTAAAACTATAGTCTTCCATAAATAATTGTCTAGGACCATGTCTTTTATTTAGTATTGTTTTTACTGTTTTTTCTTTGAAATGATACTTTTTTATTATCTTTGTTTTATCATTTAGAGTATTAATCATTATTTTAATCTCTTTTATTCTATTTATTTATCTGTTTTTTTATTATTACCTAATTTAATTTTCTTTTTTATTATAATTTACTGTTTAAACTAATTTTTATTTTAATTTTCCCTATTTTCTTTCATACCGTAAATTTTATTTTTTTTATTTTTTTTATTTTTTCCAATTTTGTATTACTATTTTAAATTTATTTATTATTATCTATTTTTTTAAAAATTTTAAAGATTTAATAATACTTTAATAATTAAAATATTAAATTTTAATTTTTATTTATCCATATAAATTAAAATATATTTATATTTTTTAAAAATAAATTTTTTTGCAAATATTTTTATTAAATTTTATCTTTGTTGTAACTTTCTCTAAAGGTTGTGCCATGTGTTTATGGCGTTGGTTTAAGTTTGATGTATTTTACATTTTAACTATGATGACTGCTTTTCCACATGTGGCTAAATTTTTTCATGTTTATAAGTCAATCAACTTTGATTGATTCAATAATTCTACATGTTTTTATGAGGACCTAATACTTAGTATTATGGTTTGATGTTGGTTTTGTAGATGTGGTGATATTTGATTGTTATATCTGATATGTAAGATGTAATGAATCTGTATTTTATGTGTATTACTCTGTCTATTT
>ENA-UOOK01000643-UOOK01000643.1-fermentation-metagenome-genome-assembly--contig:-NODE-643-length-46126-cov-7.436413_pt1 | contig 46126 bp, 36 predicted proteins | sample MGYA00245777_ERZ724023 | MGnify/ENA primary metagenome ERZ724023 (study PRJEB28704, sample SAMN03018312) | fermentation metagenome | biome: anthropogenic terrestrial biome; feature: soil; material...
TTCTGTAGAAATGCTTAAGCAGGAGTTTTAGTCACATAATCTCTGGAAGTTAACAGATAAATACGTTTTTTGCTTCATCTGATAAAAATATAAATCACTTTACAAACAGCATTGGCGCTAAAGTAATATAAGGTTAGGAGGGAAATTAGTTGAAAATATTTAAACGATATGTAGCTATGTTGCGCATGACATTCAAAGCAATTCCTCTTTGGGCTACTTATACAATCATGAATAATGTCTTTGGCGTCATATGCAATATTTTAGGTTCTATAGTTTTGATAAATATTGTTTTAACTGGTATTAGCCAAAATAAACCTCTTATGGAAATTATAATACCAGTTTTACTAATTCAAGTAATTATTGTGATGGGGGGAATTTTTACTTCAATCTATTATGGAAAAATTGACCCAGTTTCTCGTCAAATGTTACATAAAAAAATAACCTCTCGATTATTAGACACTATTATGAAAACTGAAATCAAGAATTTAGACGATTCTAAATTCTTAGATGACTTTATATTTTCTTTAAATCAAGTAGAAGGCAGAACAACGGGAAGTATATTTTTAATATCAAATCTTATTTCTAATTTGACAGGACTCATTACATCACTGGCAATTATAGGATTTATTAATTTTGAATTGGCCGCTTTGGTTCTTCTAATCGTTTTAATTTCCTTGTTAATAAATAATAAATTAACTAAACTACAATTCAAATCTGATAATGAAATTGTGCTGCCTAACCGAAAGAGAAGTTATGTTGAACGTACTTATCACATGAAAAAATATGCGCTTGAAATTAGACTGTATCCAATAAGTAAGTTTTTAACAAAAATCTATAATGAAGCAGTTAAAGATATATTTGCTATTATAAAAAAATACGGTTTTAAAACGGGTTTGCTTAATTTTATAAGGGCGTATAATCAAGAAATAGTATTGTATTGGGGATCAATGCTGATAATTTTAACAAAATTATTTAGTGGTCATATGAATATTGAACCAGTTAGTGTTATACCCGTAACCATTGCAGTATATGGTCTTTCTAATTATTTTCTTGCGTTAACCGGTATTTTCAATTCTTTAAAAGAGCAAGAGTTATATTCAGAGAAGATGTTTTCATTTATAACTCCTGCAAAGAATATTGGAGAATCAAATAAAATTTCTGTAGAAAAGGAAGTAAAGCATAGTATTACTTTTAACGATGTTTGTTTTCAATATAATCAAGACGAAAAATTTTCATTGAAAAATATTAATTTTAGTTTTGAGCCGGGTGAAAAAATCGCTTTAGTTGGTGTGAATGGTTCCGGTAAAAGCACAATCATTAAACTACTTTTGGGATTATATGAAAATTATGATGGGGATATAAAAATTGACGGAGAATCCATTTCGGCTTGTAATGTGAAACAATATCGCGAACAATTTTCCGTGGTTCTTCAAGACTTCCAACAATATCCATGCACAATTGCTGAAAATATTCTAATGGATACTGTAGAGGCAATAGAGCCTGAAAAAATTGAAGAGTTTTTAAAAGCAGTTGATTTGAAATTGAATTTATCAAAAGATGATTTGATATCTAAGCCGCTTACTTCTGAATTTAATACCGAAGGATTAACTCTTTCTAAAGGACAATATCAAAAGATTGCAATAGCCCGTATTTTTGCCAGCAATAAAAACTTTATTATTCTTGATGAACCGACCAGTTCATTGGATCCGATTTCAGAATACAAGGTGTTTAATCATTTGCTTGAGCATTTTAATGAAAAAACGATTATTATCATTTCTCACCGTTTAACCGCTACTAAAAATGCGGATAAAATTTATTTGGTTGATGATGGGAAAATTATTGAAAACGGTTCACATGGCCAGTTAATGCAATTAGGTGGAAAATATGCAGAGATGTATACATTGCAAGCAGAAAAATATCTGTGATGGAGGACAATATGAAAAAGAATAGTCCATTAAACAATAGCATTTACTATTTAAAAAACATTGTTAAATATGATCGCATAAGGATGCCGGGCGTTATATTAACTGCACTTATAAACGCCTTTGATACTTGGTTCATTGGAGTATTTGCGATCAAAGTAATAGTGGATGCTTTATTAGATTCATTTGATTTTCAACGTATTATATGGATGCTTGGAATAGCCGTTGGGTATAAATCTGTAAAACTCATATATGATTCTTTTTGGTCTTATTATGTCAGGAAGTCAGATGTAAAAATAACAACCGGATTTCAACATGTAGCTTTTAAAAAGGCTGCTGACGTAGACTTGCAATGCTATGATGATGCAGAATTTTATAATAACTATGTTTTTTCAATTCAAGAAACCGCTTCGCGTCCCATTTTATTTGTAAATAGTTTCTCTCAGCTTTTTCAAACTATTTTTACAATAAGTTTATCAGGAATATATGTTTTATTTAATGATCCTATATTATTGACTTTTGCAATTCTTCCTATTTTGGGAGACTCGTTTATAAGAACAAAAATGAATAAAGCGAGAATGGAACGGACAAATGCTATTATTCCTGAAAGCAGAAAAGTTGATTATGTTAAGAGAACCAGTTATCTTCGTGAAAACGCAATTGATATACGAATAACAAATATTCATGTGGTTTTAAAAGATTTATTTCAAAATGGCGTAGAAAATGTCATTAAAATTTATAAGCGTTTTAGTAATCGGTTCATTGGGATGTACTTTTTAAGTGATTGCCTTACGCACATTAACAATACAATTGTAATTTTATACCTTGTTTTTAAGATTGTTGTTCTGAAGTCTCTTACCGCGGGAGATTTTATTGCAATTAAGGCAGCCATAGCTCTTGTAAGCAGTAATCTTGGCAAAATTATGGAAAGAGTCCAAGTGTTCCAGGAACATAGTATTTACATTGAGCGTTTTCGAGTATTTTGCAATTACAAAAATAAAGTCTCATTTGGAAATGATGGAATACATATCGAAAATAGTTCACCATGGGAACTTAATTTAAATAATATTTCGTTTAGCTATGATGGGAAAACCGATGTTTTAAGAAATATAAATTTTTCTATTAATAAGGGTGATAGGATTGCAGTTGTTGGCAAGAATGGTGCAGGGAAAAGCACTTTGATAAAACTCATTTTACATCTATACGATCCTACAAGCGGTTCCATACAATTTAAAAATAAAACCATAACGGAAATTAAAAGAGACGACTATTTAGCTTTATTTGATACCGTGTTTCAGGAGCATAATAGTTATGCTTTTTCTTTAGTGGAAAATGTTACTCTCGAATCAGAACTTACTGATGAACAATTATTTGAAGTGCAAAACATTTTTAACACGCTAGAATTTGGCGATATTTTTGACGATGAGAGCAACCATAAGTTGATGCTAACAAAAGAGTTTTCAAACAACGGATTGATTTTATCCGGAGGGCAAAATCAAAAAATTGCACTTGCGCGTGCGCTATATCGAAATAGTCCTATTCTAATATTAGACGAACCGTCTAGTGCGTTGGACGCCATATCTGAACATAAATTAATAAAAAACATGATGCAAGTAGCAAAAAGTAAAACTGTAATTTTAATTTCGCATCGCTTATCATCGGTTAGAGATGCTGATTGCATTTATTTTATAGATGATGGTCAGATTTTAGAGCATGGTACACATGATGAACTCATGGCCTATAATGGTTATTATCATGAAATGTTCAAGGTTCAAGCGGATGCATATCGCGATTAGCGTCTTGATGCTAAATGAATTAATTTAGATTATAAAGGAAATGTGGATCTCATATAACCTTTATAAAATATTACTTAGAAAGGGGGATCAACGATGGTAAAGATGGTAAAGAAAGAAGCGACCAAGAAAACCAATCAGAAAGGCAAAGAAACTATCGATCAATTGGTAAAAGAAATTGCCAATACAAAAGATTGGTCTGTTTTAGTGCCGGATTATGACGAAGACGCTCTGATGGTACATTGGTCAAGCAAAAGCTGAGTTGGTAGGGGGCGTCTGCCATTCAGGTTAGACGCCCCCGTCCATTCATTCGATGGTTTATTTTTAAACTCCTTGGAGCGTTTTCTATCAAAAGAAAGAAGACAAGAGTTATGATAGATGTATTGTTAATCTCGCTCCCTTCTTTTTGGGGGCGCAAATATGTATATGTTGAAAATTATTGGATGATTTTATTATCACAATATATATCTTCGTATAGTATAAACATTTCAGTTATGGATGCGGCATTAGAAAATGCCGTATTGGCAACGGTTGAGAAACGAGTTAAACTTGTTGACCCGAAAATCGTTGTGTTTTTAGTAACTAAAAAGAATCAGGAAACGGTAGCTCAAACAAAAGAGTATCTTGCAAAACAATTTTCAATTCCCCAAGTTTTGTTTTTGGATGATACGTTTTCTTTTGAAAAAAGCAATTCTCTTATATTAGACGGTATTAGTTCTGTAAATGAGAATACGGAAGATTTGGTTGTTTCTATATGCTCATTACTAAACAAGTCACCTATTTCACATCCATATTCAAATTCAACACTTTTCATAGGAAGAGACTATCTAAATCAAGTCCTTTTAGAAGGTGGTGAATTTGAGGTGTTGGGACGGATTAATACAAATAAAAACTATTTTCCGTTAGATTATAAATTTGATACGCGTATGCATCCTCAAATTGAACATGATTTTGAAACTATGCTCATAGAAGTAAAAACAATTTGCCATAAATATTCATTAAGAAAGGTAAATATTATCGATGATGAATTATTAAATGATTTGCATCGTATTGATGTTATTAAATCATATTTAAATAATAATAATCTATCTCATGTGAAAATAGGCTTGTTATTAGATAGAAGATTAATAACAAATGAAAATGTGACTTTTATAATCAGTAGAGCCGATTATATATATAAAATCATTATAACTTCAGATCTTATAACAAGCGAGTTTGTATTGCTATTAAAAAAAATAAGACGTTATAACATAAAAATTAAGGTTCAATTTTGCTTATTTAACGAAGGTATTAACATAGAATATATTCGGTATGTTTTAAAAACAATACGAAATAGAGAGTTTTATATATCGCCTAAAGCATTAATTTCCGGAGCAGTAAACGATCCTGTTCTTCTGAATATAAAAAAAATAATGGCATTGATATATAATAAAATATTCCATTCATATCATATTAAAATAATCCAATTTGAAAATGATCAAAAATATGAACTGAGAACAGGAGTAAGTAAGGCATATAGATTAATCCCTAAAATCCAAGATGAAGTCGAAAAATTATCACACAACCTTAATAGCATATTCATAGATATATTTGAATGTGCATTATTTAAGTGTGAAAATAATAATACTGATACTAAAAAAATAATCCTTGATATCTTAAAGGAATATGGAAACAAAATTTTGGAAATCGGAGGTGAAATAGATGCTCATTTATCTGATTCATACCGGATTTAAAACATACGATGTTTCATATGTTGGAGAAAATATTGGGTTAGCGTATATCAGCTCCAATTTGCAAAGCCACGGTTATTCAACACGTATTATGGATTGTATAGTTGATGGTTGGAATGAAAATACATTAATACAAGAAATTATAACTCATAAACCGTCGATAGTGTTGCTCTCTTTTTATGAAGAAAATAGTAAAGAAACACTTGCTTTTATTAATATGTTAAGAGTTGCGAATTATAAATCTCCGATTTTATTGGGAGGTATATATGTAACTTTGAATACAAAAACCGTTTTAAACTCACTCGTTGACCCAACCAATGTGTGGTGTGTTCGCGGGGAAGGGGAAGAAGTTTCTGTTGAATTTGCAAAAGAAATAGAACGTGGTAACAAACGGCCTTCGATAAAGGGAGTGGCTTATAAAGATAAAAAGGAAATTGTTAATGATGATTTTATAAATATGGTTTGTGATATTAATAGTCTGCCATTCCCTGACCGCTCTGTTATGGACAGAATTTACGGAAGGTTAAATGCTTCAATTTATCTATTATCTTCACGAGGCTGTTATGGGAATTGTTCTTTTTGTATCCTTAACATTTATAATTCCAAAGTTGCAGAGCATTACAGGCAAAAAAAGTGGCGTGAAAGAACAATCTCCTGCGTCGTTGACGAAATGAAAGAACTATTAGTTCGTTATCCAGGCGCATTGATTAAGTTTGTGGATTCTAATTTCATTGGGTGGAATCCGCAACGAGGATTGTTGTTGGCCGATGAAATAAAGAAAAGAAATTTAAAAGTTAAATTTGCCATTGAATGCAGAGCAAATGATGTTAATGAAGATATTTTAGTAGCGTTAAAAGAAGTGGGATTGGTGTCAATTTTTATTGGCGTAGAATCAGGGTCTAATCGTGTTCTACAAAGATATAACAAAGAAATTACTGTGGAGCAAAATCAATTCGCAATTGACACAATACGAAAGCTTCATATTGGTCTGAAAATGGGTTTTATTCTTTTCGATGAATTTTCAACCATAAGTGAACTCAGAGAAAACACAGAATTTTTACATAAAAACAATTCGTGTGTATTTCATCCTTATCGTCCGCTTATTATAGAAAAATATAGCCAAAACAATGAAAAATACGATGTTCCAGTTATTTATGATGAAAGAACACGTTTAGCTCATAATATTATTAAAGAACTCTGTGCGAGGCTTCTTCCATATCGCGCACAATTAGATCGGCTGAGAAAAAATGCGACTCAAAAAGAATGTTGGCAAAAAGAAATGGTATATTCTATTTTAGGTAAATTTATTTTATTTGATAAGCATGGCATGAATCTTTTACTTTCTATGTGCGAAGATTTATCTATTAACTCTGAAACAGTCCGAAATGAAATAAAAATGTTTTCAGATCATTTTCTCAAAGAAATTGGACTTGATTTTGAAAACATTGATAAAATGGAGGGAAAAGAAATATGACAGAATTATACATGAAAATATTTGACAAAACCATTTCTATAAAAGCAGAAGGACAATGTGCAATAGATGACATTTACAATACTTTTTCATTTTTTCTGATTGAGACAAATTCGACTCAATCAGAAATAAATATTATAATTGAAGACAATGACGCGAATGATTATCGCATTGTTTATGATGATAAGATTAGCGCATGTGCCAAAGTTAATTTATACCCCAAACTTTGCGATATAATTAGACGTGCAATTATACTAAAAACAAATTTGTTTTGCTTTCATGCTGCTGCTGTCGAAAAGAACGGAAAGGCGTACATATTTGTTTCCACGGGGAACTCTGGTAAAAGCACATTGTGTACGTCTTTATTTCTTAACGGCTATAAATTGTTATCTGATGACACATGCTGGATCGACCCTGATACCGGCGTCATCCATCCTTATCCGCTTGCAATTGGAACACGTTATAAAACCTTAGATGTTTTACCTACATTGCGCGACATTGTTGTTAAAACCACATTTCCCGGAAAACTTATTATCCCGATTTTAAACGATTGGGTAGCTACACCTTGTAAAGCGTTCGCATACTTTCTTTGGAATCTTGATTTTCAAACTTCTCAATTTAATATTGAAACTGTGGAAAAGGATGAATTGGCATACAATTTACTCAGTCATTCATTTAGTTTCAAATATTGCCTAAACAAGAAGGAAACATTTTATAAATTGCTATCTACAATAAATAAATGCAGTTGCTATAGCTTAAAAGGTCATAATCTAAGTGTTCTTCCTCAATTATTGGATGAACTTTCATAAAAGAAAGGAGAGCAAAAGTATGCATATGAATATGTATTATCGTGTGGATGAAATTATTGATGGTGAAGATAATGTTTGGATTCAAGGAATAAGCGAAACCGGAAAAACTACTTTTTTGAAATTTCTTTTTGATAAAGATATAAAGCATTCGTATAAGTGGATGCTTGGCGGTTGCCCACCGCAAAAAAGTTTTGAGTATTATAGCCAGTTGATAGAGGATATTTGCCGAGTGAAATATACAGCAGATAATATAATTTCGATATATGTGGATGAAATCGAAAACGAAAATTTAGATAGACTTATTGCTGCACTAAATGCTTTGGATGTTTCAGTAAGATTAGTGGTGGTTTCTCATCATTTGCCGCCTAATAAAATGATTGAGCAATTCGATACATACCAAATGACGGACATTCTTTCTATAGAACCTCTATTGTCGCACATAAAAGAAAAATATAGCATTACTTTTCCAAATAATTATTATCCAACTGTTTCTGATTGCTTTTTCCTCATAGATAATAATGGTTCTATTCGACCAGAGATGGATATTGTATCTTTCCTTCAAACAAACAATGAAAACAGCGAAAAACGAAAAAAAGTAAAAAGCACAGTTGAACACAGCATCTGGATATTAAGATCACCAGAATATGAGAGGATTAACCTTTTGAAGATAAAGGGGGGCGAATAATGTCCGTAATATTATCTATAAATGATAGGATAATAATTTTATCTAATAACATTGACGGTCGTTGGATTGCTGCAATGAATAATTTTAGTTTATCAAATTGCCGTGGAGAGTTAGTAAATAAGCAAAATCTAAAACATTTTATTGGGGAGAAGTTGGCTGAAGCGTTTAACTCTACCATAGAATGTTTATCTCAAACAGAGCATAAACCAACATATGATAAGCTCCCGTTCCATCATTTAATCTTCAATACCACCTATAAGTGCAATCTGTCATGTAAGTATTGCTATTTTTCTGCAGATTCATCTGGCTCTTCTTTGAACGAGGATTTAATAGAATATTCGATTCGCAAGTGCCTAGATTTTTTAGATGATAATTCAGAATTAACGGTACTTTTCCAAGGCGGGGAAGCTCTGTTAGAATATGATTCTATTCGTAATGCTTTAGAAAAACTTGGCAAGCAACCGAAGATTCATTATCAAATGCAAACAAATGGAACCCTCATTAATGAAGACGCAATGAATTTATTTGAAAAATACAATATGCATGTTTCTTTTAGTTTGGATAGTCATATGGAAAATCACAACGACTTGCGTAGTAAAAATCCTAATATATTCCTCCAAAAAATATTTGATGCTTGCAAAATGTTTCAGGAACGAAATTTGGATTATGGCATAATATCTGTGGTTTGCAAAAACAACATTAATGATCTTCGTTTTATGTTTCAGGAATTTATAAAAAGGGGTATACATACTTTTGCCTACAACCTCTTGTGGCCAATCGGTCGAGCAAAAAATGAAGGACTTGATAAATTGGTTGTTCCTACTGGTCAATTAGTGGATACTATGCTTAATGTTTATAAAGATATTTATAAATTCAATATCGATCAAGGCCATGCTCCATTTGAAAAATATCATGAACGAAATCTTTTTATGCTATGGAGGAGATTATTTTACAGGAAATTAACTAACTACATGTGTATGAATACTCCTTGTGGAGCTGGTATTAATACACTCACAGTAGATACTGACGGACAGGTTTTTCCCTGCGCACTTATGCTACCACCGCTTGAAAAGGGTTTTCAGATAGGCAACATATATACAGACAGCATATCTTCCCTACTTCAAAAAGACAGTTTGGTTAAGCATCGTAATTTAGAACAAATTTCTCAATGCTCCACATGTACATATAGGGCCGCTTGTGCAGGAGGTGGCTGCGGTATAGCTTTTTATCATTTGAAAAAAGATATAAATGCTATCAGTATTTATTGTGATTATTATTATGAGATGCTTTCTGCAATGATTGAACATGCTATGTTGCAAATGGGCATTCAGGTTCTAAAAAATTTTGAAGGGTGAATAATTATGAATGCATTCATTGAAGTTAATAATTATTGTGAATTGAAATGTCGTTTTTGCGTAGCTGATTTGGGTTATAAGTATCCAAGCACGAACATTTCAATGGAATTGATTGATGAAATAGTCGATAAATATCAAAACGATAAAATAAAGGCGGCATTTATCACAGGAGGTGAGCCTCTTTTGCATCCTGCAATAAATGATATTATCCGTAAATTTGCTACTAATGGGTATTATACATACATAACAACAAACGGGCAGCACTTTAGCAATGAAAAATTTGCTGTTGAATTTTTATATAGTGGTATTCATCGCATATCAATTCCTGTGTATGGATGTTGTGCCTCGATATATGACAAGATGACAGGAGTAGAAGGTTCCTTTAATGCATTGAAAATTGGTCTTGATAATATTTTCTACATTAAAAGAAAATATGCACCTCATATTAAAATTGAATTGAGATTGCTCATGGCAAAATTTAATATAGGAAACAATGAAGATGTTGTTGAATGGATTCACGAAAATTATCCCGACGTCGATTATATGTCTATACTTGGCTTGCAACTCTCTAGCAGAACAAATAATTATGAGCATATGATAGAAATTTCTATGACCGAAGCAGCACCCTACTTGCGCTCCTGCCTTAAAAAGATACGTGAATATGGTATGAAGTGTATTATTACTGGTATCCCTCTCTGTGTTTTGGGAGAAGAATTTTCTGATTTTTATAATACAAAATCAATATCAAAAACAGATCAAGTTCAATTATTCCCTCACCTTTCTATACAGCCACATCTAAAAAAGTTAGACGATTGTTTATATAGAGAAGAATCTTCCAAGCAAAAGTCAATTGATATTTGTCAGCAATGCCGCTATCAAGCTACCTGCGAAGGTGTTCAGGAGCGTTATATTAAAAAATATGGCTTTAATGATCTGAAAGCTATTGTTTAGAGACAAAGAAAAACGAGGAGAGCTTGAAAGCTGTATGGATCATATTCAAAAATTGTGGACTGATTTCTATCATAATATTTATAAAAAAAATTACAAATATGCAGTTGAACTGTGGGAACCGAAAACTCGAAGAGTGTTTTTGAAAAACATTCAAAATTTTCGGCGCAAACAAAACATGTGGAAAAAAGTTGAGTACATTGGCACTACAACACAAGAATATATTATTATTCGTTATACGTCTCCTAAAGGAATAATTGCAAAAATGGCTTTGGCTTTCAATCGTCATAATTCAGGAGAAAAGAGCTTATGCGGAAAAATTCTTAACTATTTTTATGAATGCGGTAAAAAAATACGAGGTAAAGGGTACGGCTATTTTTTCTCGATTTGTGGTATTTTAATTAAACGGTTTGATATGGAAATTAAGGAATTCCGTGACACGGAAGTAATTAAGCGATATTCGATCATACAAGAAGGTGAGAAAAAATATCTTGGATGGTCGTATTCAAAATCTATTATTTTATCTGAAGCAGAAGTATATGAAATATATGAGTTTGATACATTTATCTTTCATTCCGCAGTTAATTATTCCGCTCATATTTCAATGTTAAAAAAGTTAGATTTGCATGTCAAAAGTCTTTTAGATAATATTAAAAGCTCAATCCCAAAAATAAACATATATTTTCATGCGAAAATGAATACTAGGGATACTGGAATCCCCAAGGCGTTTTTTGTTGCTCCTGGTAGTAACGATATTTGTATTTATAACAATCGAGTTTCGTTAAATACCTTAAAGCATGAATTACATCATTCCATTATATATTCAACAACTTTGAGTTGGCCTCCTTTATTTTTTAGGGAAGGATATGCAGAATCCTATGAAACAAATAAAAAAGGTGAAGATTTTATTTTAAACAACAAATATCCATTCATGTTTTTGCTAAAAGATCAACTATTTTTTGATTATACAGAATACCCACCCATAATAGCGGGGGTTTTGGTTCGATATTTAATTAAAGAGTTTGGTGTAGAACGTTTTTATTCCGTTTATAGATATGCCAATGACATGAGTATAAATGAATCATTAAAACTTGAATATGGTTTTAGTTTTTTCGAGCTAATTAAAAGAGTGAAGACAGACTTAAGAAATACAGAAAACTAGAAAGGGAATGAATACTTTCAATGGATATAAATCTTGATAAAATCGAAAAATACATATCAAATAATTTGCATGGTAGTATTTCCGAAGTTTTATATAAGCACAAATGTTATGACTTAGTTATCAGATTAACCAATAGTTCTTATTGCGAAAAAGCATATATACGATACTTAAAAAACAAATCACGTGTAGCATGTTATTTCAAAGAATGCCAACCAATACTAAGTCAAAATGAAATACCATACGTAATTGTAAAAGGTACTATATTGTCTCAAATAGCTTATACTGAACCCTATATACGAAATTCGAACGATATTGACATTCTTGTTGCCCCTAACAATACCACTGCATTTAATCGATTATTGAAAGACAACGGATTTGTACAAGGGACAATATGTAATGGCGAAATCACACCTGTATCTCGCGAAAAAAGGGTATATCAAACATTCTATAGCCATCAACTGTTACCGTTTATAAAGAAAACAGAAATTGCGTCTTGCCCTTTGATTAATATTGACGTAAATACAAATATATTTTGGGGAGAAAGCACGTATAAGGTTAATATGGAAGACCTCCTTTCTAACCGCATAAACATAAGTGTTGAAGGAATTGAGGTGTATAAACTTGATCCTATAAGTGAATTTATCGTTTTGTGTCTGCATCATTTTAAAGATATGAACTCCATTTATTTATTATCTCAAGGAAGTTTAAAATTAAGATTATTCATTGATATCTATAGATATATTCAAAGCCAACATACCGTCCTACCAATAAATGAACTCTTAAAAAAATGTGAACGCTGGAATGCACTGCCCTATGTCTATTATTGCTTGTATCAAACAGCTTACTTGTTTCCGAGCCGGATTTTAAATAGATATAGTAACGCACTAAAAAATAGCAGCGGAGACTATCTATTGAACAAATTTGGATTGGCAGATAACGAACGAAAAGAATGGCAAACACCTCTTGAAAATAGACTTTTTTCATCTGATTTTCTCCCAAACTTTTATAAAATGTTAAATGACGATGATATAAAGAAAATCAATTTAAATATCAAAATGATGCAGTGAAGGAGTATGAAATGAGAAAATTAGATGTTTGTGAAGTTTTGAATATTATCAATTCTGTTTTGCAAACTCGGGCTGATGAAGACAAACAAAAAAAAGAGCCGATAACACTCTTAACAAAAGAACAAATTGAAACTGATTTTAGCGAGTTAAACATAGATTCTATTACATTTATCAGCATTGTAGTATCTTTAGAGAATGAATATGAATTAGAAATCCCTGACGAATATTTGTTGATGACAGAAATGAATAGCATTAATAAAATGTACCAAGTGTTAAAAGAGGTTACAGAAAATGTATGTACAGATGAGGAGGCAACAACATGATGAAATTAAAGCAAAAAGTGATAGTAATTTCAAATGTTGCTTTTGAACCGTTTTTTACAACAATTATTAAAAATCAATTTAACCAGAGCAATGTTGATTTGACATTGTTCCCCATACCTTATGAAGAATACAATGTCTTAGAATATAAAAACCAGTTTTCCATTTCCGACATGATAATTGTATGGCTAAATCTTGAATCCTTAGCATTGAATATGATTAATAAAGATGAATCCATACTCGATAAAGAACAGAGGATTGCAGAAATAGTAGCACTTTGTAATAATTTTTTAAATGATATTGTTTGCCGTTCCAATGCAAATATATTATGGTTTACATTTGAAAATTATTATAGTTCACTCTCTGCGGTGGTAGGGCATACTTACAATAATTTCACAGATAAATTAAATTTGAAATTATTCGATACTATAGGCGATAGGGTAACATTTATAGACCTAAAACACATTATATCTGAAGTAGGAATATCTAATGCTTACGATCAGAAAAACAAATATCGCTGGAATTCTCCTTATTCCAAGGCGCTAATTGAAATCGCCGTTAAGGAAATGCATAAGCAATATCTTATTGAAAAAGGGATTACAAAGAAATGCCTAGTGCTTGATTGTGATAATGTTCTTTGGGGAGGTGTTTTATCTGAAGAAGGCGTAGAAAATATCAAACTTGGTTGTAGCGGATTCGGACGTCCATATCAGGATTTTCAAAGGTTTATCTTATCGTTGTATTATCATGGCGTTATTCTCGCTGTTTGCAGTAAAAATGATTTGTCCGATGTAATGACAATGTTCCGTGAACACAACGAAATGCTTTTGAAAGAGGAACATATAGCCTGCTTTCAAGTAAATTGGGAGAACAAGCCTTACAATGTAAAACGGATCGCTGAAACACTTAACATAGGACTTGACAGCATAGTCTTTGTCGATGATTCGCCTGTCGAGGTGGAAGCCGTTAAATCCATATTGCCTGAAGTAACGGCTATTTTATATAAACGTGATTCGGTCTATGAGGGGTTGTCCTGTTTTAATCTGAAAAACGATGTCAGCATAGCGAATATTGAAAAACGAAACAAAACCTACAGAACTAACCAATCCCGCGAAACCTTAAAGTTGCAATACCAAAGTTATGACGAGTATATAGTAGCACTTAAAATCAAAACGGATATTCACGAAGCATTGCCGATTGAATATAGCCGCATTGCGGAGCTTACTCAAAGGACAAATAAATGCACTAACGGCAAGCGATATACTATTACGGAAATAAAAAAACGTATTGCACAAGAAAATGTTAAACTGTACTCTCTTTATGTTTCCGATCGTTTTTCGGACTTAGGACTCGTGGGTGCCTTAGAAATTGATAAAGATACCTTAACCTTATTTGTGTTATCTTGTCGTGCTTTCGGAAGAAGGATTGAAGAAAAAATGTTAGCATTTATAAATAAAAAATACAAAATCAGCAAAGTCGAGTTTAATTCTACAGGAAAAAATAATGATATGAAGGAAATCTTATTTGGAGATTTTATATGAAATATTTATGTAATTGGTTCTTTTTTTATATTTTGAAATTCATAATATTTATTATATCAAAAATACGTAATATACGTCGCAACCCAATAAAGGGAATATTAATTTTATCATATTTTAATCTTGGTGATTTAATTTGTGATACCCCTAGCTTTCGATCTATACGTAAAAAATATTTAGATCATAAAATTGTTTGCTTGGTACGATCGCTCCCTCACAAAGAATTAATGGATCAATGCCCCTATGTAAACGAGACTATGATTATATATTCTGAAAGTAAAAATTCTATATTTTACTATATAAATCAATTACGATTATTATCTCGAATAAACTTTGTAGCGAGTTTTCAATTAGTTCGTCATTACGGACAATTACGCAGATCTGCTATCCCTTTCATTTTAGGAATAAAATATCGGTATGGATTATGGAGTAAAAGCAGACCTGAATTTGCTAAATGCTATTCCCATCCAGTAGTAACTATTAACAATAGATCCCGCACAGACGAGTCATTGTTAGTCGTAGAATCTGCTGGAATTCCGATACTCAATAGAGATACAGAATGTTGGTACGCGAGTAAGGATATATTTTCATTATCAAAAAAAATAAATATATCGTTAGATAAATGTATCATCATTATTCATCTCGGTGGAACAGATCCAATGAAATGTTGGAAGGTTGAAAATTATGCAAATGTTGCAAATCGCTTGCAAGAGAAATATGCATGTCAATTTATATTAACAGGTGTTGAAGATGAACACGATAAAATACATTCATTTATGAAATCTGCAAATCTTTCTGATGTAATAGATTTATGTGGCAAATTAACAATATTCGAATTATTTGCTCTTATATCTCAAAGCAATCTTGTTATTACAAATGACACAGGGCCAATGCATTTTTCTATAGCTTTAAAGAAAAATATTGTAGCAATATTTGGTCCGACTCCACCAAGTTATGCAATTGGTAAAGAGAATAGACCATTATTAAGAGTAGTTCGAGGAGATATTTGTTGTATTAATAAAAAGGAATGTGAGATTTATATGGATTACATCAACCGAAACTTAAACGATATACACTCAATATGCAATTCAAAATATATGGTTTGTATTGACAAAGTAAGATCAGAACAAGTATATAACCAATGTGTAGCGCTCATGGAAGCAATTACATAGCCATCAATAAGAACAAGGGGGTATTACAAGTGATTATTAATAAAACATTTGAAGAAATATCATTAAATCAATTTGTTAACCGTATAAAAGTAGACAAATATTTCATGATTACTCAAAAAGATTTTGATGCTATTTGCACGCCGATTGAACGTATACATGCAGAGGTAATAATAGAATTTGGAGTACAACAAGGAAATACTGCCATAGCCATTTTGGATACGTTTAGCTACATACGTGAATACATCGGCATTGATGTTGAAAAAGATTATGAACCGCTATGCATATTTCAAAAAAAAGAGATTCCTCTTGATGCGGGCTGTTTTGCAAAAAAGGATAACCGTTTTAGACTTATAGTTAAACCGAGAGGAACATTTGATTTGACGTTTAGGGATATGCCTGTTGCTGATTTCATTTTTGTTGACGGCGATCATTCGCTACAGGGTATTGTTCATGATACCGTATTAGCATTAGCGACCGTTAAAAATGACGGTATTGTCTGTTGGCATGATTATCAAAGCTTATCGGTCGTGAGAGAGACATTAAAAATATTGTCTGAAAAATATTGCTTCAATATTAATATAATAAATGATTCAAATATTGCATATTCCGTTGTTGATTTTTCTAATGATAAATTTAAAAACCTAATATTATCCAGTAATACTTGAATTTTTAATGCTCGGATAATAGGGGGGTATATTGATGAAATATATAATTAGCGGCCTACTTTCTATTGATAAAAAAATATTGGTAATAGGCGATATAATGTTAGATCAATATGTTTCTGGTAATATAGATAGATTCTCACCAGAAGCTCCAATTCCAGTTCTTTCAAATACTCAAACTCATTATAACTTAGGTGGAGCTGCGAATGTTTGCATGAATATCCACTCGTTAGAAATTGAAGTGGATTTAATGGGATGTATTGGGACTGATTCATATGGCGATATTCTACTCACTATTTTGTATGATAATAATATATCCAGTAAATATATTTTTAGAGATAATAAAATGTTGACAACAGTAAAAACTCGCTTTTTATCAAATATCGGACATCAATTACTTCGTGTAGATCGAGAATGTTATTATGAATATCCCGATTCAAATGAAATTATAAAATGCTTCCAAAGTATTATTGACAAATATGATGTTATCATATTATCCGATTATGAAAAGGGATTTTTAAATGCTTCGTTATTAGAAGAAATGTTTTCATTAGCAAAAACACATAATAAAAGAACGATTGTCGATCCGAAAAGTGATAATATCGAAAAGTATGATGGATGCTATCTTATCAAGCCAAATATAAAAGAATTTGAAAGGTTTTATGGAAGTACAGAAACTTCTATTGAGTACATAAAAAAAAATAGTGAATTCATATTGACTAAACTTGCTGTAGAACGGCTTTTAATTACTTGTGGTGATCAAGGGATGATATATCTTCGTCGCGGTAAGGATCCTTTTTATCAGCCATCATATTGTCGTCAAGTCACAGATGTAACAGGTGCAGGAGATATTGTAACAGCAATGATGGCTATTGGTTTTGTTTGTGGCTTATCGGATGAAGAAAGTATTGAATTTGCAAATAAATGTGCTGGGTTATCTGTGGAAAAAAGAGGAACATCGGTAATGAATATAGATGATATAAAAAAAGTTCTTCCCATTTCAAATAAAGTAATAAAAAGCAAGCATGTATTGCCTTTATTACGGAAGCATTATAAAAATAAGAAAATCGTATTTACCAATGGCTGTTTTGACTTATTACACATCGGACATCTTGATCTTTTGAAACAGGCTCACCAACTTGGGGATGTATTAGTCATAGGGTTAAATAGTGATATGTCAATTCATGCACTTAAAGGCGAAAGCCGACCTATTTGCAATGAAGAAGATAGGAAAACCCTTTTAACATTAATTCCCGATGTAGATTGGATTATTCTTTTTGATGATGAAGATGAACTTCTTTTTATAATCAAAGCACTTTGTCCGGATGTAATGGTAAAAGGAGAAGATTATCGTAACAGGCCAATAACCGGAAAAGAGTTTGTTGAATCGATAGGAGGAAAATTAGTTTTAATATCTCACCAATATAATACATCCACCACTAATCTTTTACAAAAAATAGAATCAAGGAGAACTTTACATGAATAGACTTATCGACCATGTCAAAAACAGAGCATTTGCTTATGAGAAAATATTATCAGACCACTCTTTTATTGCAAACATAAATGATTTATATTTAAGAATACATTCTACTTTATATTGTAGAGGCAAGCTGTTACTTTGCGGAAACGGTGGGAGTGCAGCAGATTGTCAGCATATTGCCGGTGAATTTGTAGGGAGATTAACACGAGAGAGAATCGCTTGGCCAGCACTTGCGCTTTGTTCTGATGTTGCCGTTATGACTTGTTTAGGTAATGACTACACATATGATAATGTTTTCAAGCGGCAGATCGAAGCTTATGGGAATGAAAAGGATTTATTATTAGCTTTAAGCACCAGCGGAAATTCAAATAATGTCTGTATTGCAATACAAACTGCAAAAGAAAAGAATATACTAACATATTCAATTACCAACCAAATTGGGGGAACGATAGCTGCACTTTCTGATCACATTTTAAAAATACCATCAGAAAACACGCAAATAGTACAAGAAATAACTATGACAGTTTTCCATATTATCTGTGAAATGTTGGAATGTGATGAAACGATATGAATAAATGTGTTTTCCTTGATAGGGACGGTACTATCAATGTTGATAAAGGATATTTATATTTGCCCTCCGATCTTGACTTTATATCGGGAGTACCTAAAGCATTAAAAATGATTAAAAATAAAGGATTTATGTTAATCGTTGTTTCAAATCAATCAGGAATTAACAGAGGGAAATATACGGTCAACGATGTCGAGATTTTTCATAATGAAATGAACAAACAATTAATCGCACGTGGCAGTACAGCCATAGATGCTTTCTATATTTGCCCACACTTTAATCAAAACTGTGATTGTAGAAAACCACTACCGGGAATGATTATTAGCGCCGCAAAAGATTATAACATTGATTTAACTCTTTCATATATGATAGGAGATAAAGAAACTGATGTATTAGCTGGTCAAAATGCTGGCTTGAAAAAAAGTTACCGTGTTGATGCAAATCATAGTCTATTATTTTATGCTAAATTAATTTGTAGATGGCTATAATTAATTTTGTTATAAAACTTATTTTAAAGCTACCCCAGCAAACCCCGAAAACGATCAATTTCACAAAATCGCCATAATGTTTTATATGTAAAAGTTTTTTTGATATTCTCTCGCACTGAAAAGGATTAGTGCTTAATTAACAACTTGATACGACATATTCTATATATTGTTAGCTAAACCTTATAGAAAAAAGATTAAAAAGAAGTGAAAAGTATCGTCAATTTAAGTGCCCTTTATAAGTGGTACACAGATAAAATTATATGACTTAGCAAGTGCGTATAAATAATATATCATTAGGTGTAGAATGGACAAAAATAAGTACAAGACTATTAATTATATAAAGAACAGAAATTCAACAATAATAATTTTGTTAAAAGGATAGGATGTTTTATACCATGAGATATGTAGATATGCGATACAAAAAAAATAAATCAGTAAAAGAAAATGACATAGAGAGGGTTATTTACGACTTTAACAACACTGAAAGAACTTATAATAAAGACATTACAATACATGAGCTTTTTGAAAAGCAAGTTGAAAAAAGTCAGGATAAGATTGCAGCAATATACAAAAATCAATCTATTACATACAAAGAATTGAACAAAAAGGCAAATCAACTTGCAAGGAGATTGAGAAAATACGGTGTTAAGCAGAATGATATTGTAGGGCTTATGGTGCATCGTTCTATAGATATGCTTATAGGTATAATGGGCATTCTAAAGTCTGGTGGCTGCTATCTTCCTATTGATCCTTCATATCCGATTGCGAGAATAAACTATATGCTTAATGATAGCGGGACAAGCATTGTGCTGACAAACATACTACATAATGAAGAAATTGACTTTAACGGGTTGATAATTTTTTTTGATAGTGAAGAATTATATACAGAAGATTGTTTATATATAGGAAATATTAATGAATCATCAGATCTGGCTTATGTCATTTATACTTCCGGTTCTACTGGAAAGCCAAAAGGAGTTATGTTGGATCATAAGGCAATACACAATTTTATTTTAGGAATGACCGAGAAAATATGTTTTTCACATAAAAAATCAATTGCTTGTTTAACAACAATATCATTTGATATATTCGTTCTCGAAAGTATACTTCCTTTATTATTAGGAATGAAAATAATAGTTGCAGATCCTATGCAGCTATCGACATATATTAATAATGAGACTATTGATATGATTCAAACAACGCCTTCCACAATGCAATTAATTCTAAATGACAAATCCAATTATAGATATATTAAAAACTTAAGTGAAATTATGCTGGGAGGTGAAGCGTTCCCTAAAAAATTATTGAAAAAACTAAAGGAATGCACAACGGCCAGGATATACAATATGTATGGACCAACTGAGACAACCGTTTGGTCAACTATAAAAGAATTAACTTATACCGAAGAAATTACAATCGGAAAACCTATTGCGAATACTCAAATTTATATAGTTAATGATGATAATAACCCATTAGGTATAGATCAAGCAGGCGAATTATGTATAGCAGGCGATGGGTTGGCGAGAGGGTACCTAAAAAAGGAGGAGTTAACGAGAGAGAGGTTTGTTGAAAATCCCGTAGTAAGAGGTAGGAAAATGTATAAAACAGGTGATCTGGCAAAATGGCTCCGTAACGGTGAAATTGAGTTTCTTGGGAGAATAGATAACCAGGTAAAAATACGAGGATTCAGAATTGAACTTGAGGAGATAGAAGACTGTCTTAGCATGCATGAAAAAATAAAAGAATGTGTTGTAGCTGTAAAAGAAAATGAATCAGGAGAAAAATATCTAGTTGCTTATTACATCGCCGAGAGAGAATTGCCGGTATCACAAATAATATCATTCCTAAAAAAAAGCTTGCCTGATTTTATGATACCCGGATTTTATATGCTTATAGAGAAAATACCATTAACCCCAAACCAAAAGATAGACAAGAACGCTTTACCAAAACCCGACGCGGATAGACCTAACCTTGATACGGATTATGTTGCTCCTGAAACGATCATTGAAAACCAGATAGCTGAAATATGGAGGAAAGTACTGAATCGTGAATTAATAGGGACTAATGATAACTTCTTCGAGCTTGGAGGTGATTCCTTATTGGTGTCGTGTATGTATTCTGAATTGGAGAAGTACCTCCCAGGTAGAATTAGTATAGTTGATATTTTCTCATATCCTTCTATATCAAAACTATCCAGTTACATTGAACATAATAAAAAAGTTGAATTGGATAATGCAATCCGCGCTTTAATGTTTCCTAATGAATTTTACATCAATAATAATAGTTATCTGAATGAATTAGTTTTAAAAACAGGAATAGGAAGCAGTGTATCAAAAAAGCTGAGAAAACTGGCATCCAGTGGAAATATTAGCGTGTATAGCATATTGCTTTCAGTATACATGAATTTATTATCTGAAATAACAGGTTCAGCAGAAATACAAATCTTATCAGTAATGGGAGATACACCATATTATAAACTAATAAATATTGATTTATCTGAAGTGTCGGAGTTGTTCGAATTGTGTAAGGTAATAGATGAACAAACAGCCGATAACTCCTTAACATTAAAATATTATAGAAGTGATATAAATAGGTTTATCATTGAGAAAGACCATTTTATACCAACTTTTCATTTTGAGCATAAAAGAGCATTGAATCGAGATAAAGACAATGAAATTGCTTTAGAAATAGAAAGTCATGATTCAGGCTATCAAGCAAGCATTCTTATTTATTCAGGAAGTTTACGAAAAAATAAATTAGAAGAATTAATTTTCAATTATATTGAACTGTTGAAAGCAGTTTCGGAAAAAATATATCTGGAGGATAGCAATGAATAAAGTGGCAATACTTTTTCCAGGGCAAGGGGTACAATATGTTGGAATGGGGAAAAGGATATATGATAATTATTTAACTGCAAGGAAAGTTTTTGAAGAAGCCAGCGATACCCTGCACCATGATTTAAGAAAAATATGCTTTGAAGGAAGCAGCTATGAGCTTGCTAAAACGGAAAGCACACAGCCTTTAATCCTTACTGTCGGAGTTGCTGCATTCAGGGTGCTTATAGAACACACCAAAATTGAACCAGAGTTTCTTGCAGGTCATAGCCTCGGAGAAATAACTGCTTTAGTATGCGCAAACAACATTAAGTTTTCAGATGCTGTAATGCTGGTAAAGCTAAGAGGTAAGTATATGCAGGAGGCTACTCCTGAAGGCTTAGGTGCAATGCTTGCTGTAAACGGAATTGACGCAGCTGTGGTTAAAGAAGAGTGTGACAATATTAATGTAAATAATAACGAAATTGTCGTAGTTTCAAATTACAATTCTCCATATCAGACTGTAATTTCGGGGTATAAGCATTCCGTTGAGACAGTTGGAAAATTATTAGAAAGAGAAGGTGCTCAATTGGTCCGAATCAATGTCAGCGCTCCTTTTCATAGTTTTTTGATGAAACCTGCTGCAGAAAGATTTTATAAAAAATTATTAGAATTATCTTATGATAGATTAGATTATCCCGTCGTATCGAATATAACTGCTTTTCCTTACACAAATAGTAACTTTATCCCTGATATGTTAGCTTCGCAAATGATCAAACCCGTGCAATGGACTAAAACAATGAAATTTTTGCAGCAGCAAGGCATAAACATATATATCGATATTGGACCAAATGATGTTCTTAAAAATCTTACAAAAAAGAATGTTATGAATGTTAATGTATTTTCTTTTGACACAGATGAAGAAACTACCTTGGAATTGGATGAAAGAGCAAAAGATGAAGTAGCAATGGGTGATTATGAAGAAGCAGGATATACATTTATTGAGAGGTGTCTGGCAATAGCGGTATGTACGCCAAATAACTGTGACCGTTATGAAAACTCTGAAGAGCAAATTGCAATTTATAGAAGAATGAAAAAGTTACTGGGTGAATATGAGTCTGATATAAAAAACTCAATATCTACTATAGTGCAAATGAAACAATCGTTGGATATGCTGTGCACTATTTTTAATATTAAAAACACTCCTTTGCAAGAACAAAAAAATAGGCTAAGAGTACTATTTAAGGATACCGGGACAACAAATTTATTTTACGATTACGTGTTTACGGACTAATTGCATGATAATATTGGAATAGTACTATAGAAGCACATTTCAAAGGGGGAAACATATATATGGAAATAAACTTAAGAGATTTAACAAAAGCAATCATAAAGGAACAAGCAGACAACAAAGCAAAATCTGAGGTAGCGTTTAATAATGAGATTGCTATCATAGGTCTGTCTTGCCGGATTGCGGCTGCTGATGATAAAGACGAATACTGGAATATGCTTAAAAATGGATGGGATTGTATAAGAAAGTTCCCAGCGAACAGAGAAAAAGTTAATGAAGTATTTTTAAAAGTTTCAGGAAAAAATTATAAGAACGATGGATATTATCAGGGAGGTTTTCTTGGGGAAATTGATAAGTTTGATTACGAATTATTCGATCTTTCGCCGCTTGAAGCAAGCTTAATGAGCCCGAACCAAAGAATTTTCCTTGAAGCAGCATGGGCTGCTATTGAAGATGCCGGATATGGGGGAAAGAAAATAACTGGTTCAAACACCGGTGTGTTTTTAGGGCATAGCACAGACTTTGGTATAGCCTATAAAGAGTTTATTGAGGTGCTGAATCCCGAAATGGCAGGTCTTGCGATATCCGGCAACTTGAATTCCCTTATAGCAAGCAGAATTTCCTACCTATTGGATTTAAGGGGACCGAGCCTGCTGGTGGACACTGCCTGCTCTTCTTCACTTGCTGCAATTCATACAGCTTGCCTTTCGTTAAGAAATAGAGAGTGCGACATGGCATTGGCTGGAGCTGTAAAGATAGATTTACTACCATTAAGCAGTATAAAAAGTAAGGAAGATGAGATAGGCATCACTTCACCTGATAGCATAGCAAGGGTATTTGACGACAAATCCGAAGGAACTGGATTGGGGGAAGGTGTTGGCGCGGTACTTTTAAAACCGCTATCTAAAGCTTTGGAAGATGGTGATCATATATATGCTATAATTAAAGGAAGTGCTGTAAACCAAGACGGTAGCTCGGTTAATTTAACTTCACCAAATCCAGCATCACAGGAAAAGGTAATAATCAAGGCGTGGCAGGACGCTGGAATAAACCCTGAAACAGTAACTTATATTGAGGCGCATGGAACAGGAACCAAGTTAGGTGATCCAATAGAGGTAAAAGGTATAGAAAAAGCATTCAAAAGGCATACGAATAAGAAACAGTTTTGTGCTATAGGCTCTGTAAAATCCAATATCGGTCATCTAGATAATGCGGCTGGAATGGCTGGATTGATTAAAGCAGTTTTTGCGTTAAAATATAAGATGATTCCGCCGTCAATTCATTTTAAAAGCCCGAACAAGAAAATTGATTTTGAAGATACTTCGGTATATGTAAATGATATCCTCAGAGAGTGGAGATCAGATAAAACTCCAAGACGATGTGGTATAAGTGCTTTTGGATTAAGCGGAACAAACTGTCATGTAGTATTAGAGGAAGCACCGGAAGTCAAAAATTGTAATAAAATAATAAAAAACAAATCTTATATACTTGCACTGTCGGCTAAAAGCAGAGAGGGAATACTTGAACTAATATGGGGATATTTTCTTTTTTTATATAAAGAAAAGAATATTGATCTAAATAGTGTATGCTATACCGCAAATACGGGGCGTGGACATTACAATTGCAGACTGGCAATAATTTTCCATAATATTGAGGAGCTATTAGTCAAGCTTGAAAAATGCGCTGTGCTGGAAAGCTCTGAGCTTCTTTGTCATGATATATTTTATGGAGAGTTTAAAATAGTCTCGGAAAGACAGAAAAAAAGAGAAGTAGGTGAGATAACTCAAAGTCAGAAAAGAGACTACACAGAACAGGCTAACAAAAAGTTGAATGAATTAGTGAATGAATCAAAAGATAAAAGAAAGGATTTATTGTATGAATTATGCAAACTTTATATAAATGGTTCGGATATTGAATGGGAATTGCTTCACAAAGGGGATGAAAATAGAAAAGTCAGTCTGCCCGTATATCCTTTTTCAAGGAAAAAATGTTGGGTTAATGTCAGTTCGGAATTTATCATAAAGAAGAACCATCTAAACAACAAGGAAACTAATCACCCTCTTTTTGAAAGATGCCTTGCAGATTCATTTGATCAAATTATTTACCAAAGTGTTTTTGTTTCAAGCGAATATTGGATTTTAAACGAACACAAGGTAGCTGGTGCTTTTGTTGTTCCAGGTACTGCTTATTTGGAAATGATTACAGAAATACTTGTAAGGCATTATCCTGGGTTTATTTACCGATTTAATGATGTAGTGTTTATTAATCCTATTTCTCTGAATTATGGAGTAGCAGTTGAAGTACACTCGGTAATTAAAAATGAATATGATGGTATAAAGTTCAAAATCGCAAGCAGGCTTGTAGGTGAAAATAAATGGATGATTCATGTCGAAGGCAGAATTGATTTGTTGGTAAATAAACATGAAAGTAGTTTAGATATAGATAATATAAAGAAAACACATTATGAAGGCAGACTGAAGTATTATGAATATAAACAGGGAAAGGGTATTGAAACCGGGCCAAGATGGGACTGCATTAAGAAAACCTATATTGGGAATGAAGGTGTTTTGGTATATCTTTGTCTGAATGAAAAATACCTGGAGGAGATAAATCAATATAATCTTCACCCTGCATTGTTGGATGAGGCGGTGAATGTTGCTTTAAGAAGCGTAGGAGAAGACTTGTACCTGCCTTTTTCTTATAAGAACATGGTAATTTCAGATAGGTTGCCGGGAAAAGTATATAGTTATATAAAGAGAAATGATACTGGTAAGGAAAATGAAGAATTTGCATCATTTAACATAACAATAACAGATGATATAGGTACGAAAATTGTTCAGATTGAAGACTATACAATTAAAAGGGTAAATGAGAATAGGATAATATTTAATAATTCAGTAAGTGATACTTACTATTCTAAAATAAAATGGATGCGCAAACCGGAGAATCAAAAGCGGATAGTAAAGAACCAACAAAATGCTTTAGTTTTTAAAGGGGAGGGGAATATAAGTAATTCTATTATTAAAACGTTAAAAGAATTTAGCGGAAAAGTGGTTGAGGTGAAACTCGGAACGGAATTTAATGTATTCTCCGAAGATGAGTTTAGCGTTTTCCCTAATGAGTCAGGCTATACCAAGGTCTTTGAGCATATAAACATAAGTGAATTTGATATTATTATTTATATGCATACGTTAAAAAATGCAATAAAAATTAGTACAGAAGAAGAATTGAAAGAGGTTCAAGAGAAAGGAATTTATGGACTTTTCTATTTGACTAAGGCATTAGTGAAAAGCGGGTTGAAAAGAAATGTAGGTATGGTAATTATTGCCCAATATGCAAATGAGGTGAACTGGCAACAGGAGTATATTATTCCCGAAAATGCTGCTTTGATTGGACTTGGGAAAGCTTTAGGACTTGAATATCCTAAAATAAAATGCAGAAGTATAGACATTGATGATTATACTCAGTCTGATACAATTGTCACAGAGTTAAAATCAGAAAACCGTGATTGTTTGACAGCATTCCGGTATAATCAAAGATTTGTACCTTATCTGGATTCCTTAGATATAAATGATACTGAGGAAAATAAACTTAGCATAAAAGAGAACGGTATTTATGTTATAACAGGTGGATTAGGGAGTATTGGCCTTAAAATAGCTAAATTTCTCTCATCCAAAGCAAAAGTAAATATTGCACTTATTAACCGTTCCGTTTTTCCGTCTGCTGAAGAGTGGGGTTTAATTGAGGAGAAAGGTGAAGACTCAAAATTATGCAACAAAATAGCTATTTTAAAAGCCATAAAACAGAATGGTTCAAATATAATTTTTTATAGCTCCGATGTTTCAAGGATGGATAAGATGAAAGAAGTTATTAATGATATAAAAACTAAATACGGACAGATAAATGGTGTTTTTCATCTTGCAGGTAACGCTGGGGACGGTTTTATTGTCAATAAAGACATAAGCAAATTTAAAAATGTTACGGCGCCCAAAATGGATGGTACATGGATTATAAATAAATTAATACAAGCAGAAGAAATCGACTTTTTTGTAATGTTTTCTTCCATTACATCTATAGTACCAGAGGCAGGACAAGCTGATTACGTGGCTGCCAATAGTTATTTGGATGCATATTCGGCTTATGGAAAAAGGCAAGGTATAAGGTGTATTACTATAAATTGGCCTTCTTTTACAGATACAGGAATGGCGGTTGACTATGGGGTTGATTTTGATAAAGAAATATTCTCTCCTATAAGTTCAAAAAAAGCCTTAAATGTTCTGGATACCATTTTAGAAAGGGATATCCAGAATGTTATTGTAGGTGAAATAAATAATAACTATTTAAATAGTAAGTCTTTTACATTAGATCTTTCTATCAGGTTAATTACATATTTATCAGGTAGGAATAAATTATACCCACAGACTATATATCATTCTCATGAAGCTGATTCTGATGTTTTTAATGTAGTAATAACCGGTTCAAAAGATGATGATTCATATACTGAAACTGAAAGAAAAATAGCCAATATAATCGGTAATGCTTTAGGATTAAGACAAGTAAATATACACGATGGATTCTTGGAGTTGGGGGGAAATTCAATTATAGCCGTTAAGATTGAAATGGATATGGAAAAAAACGGGATACCAATAACCATATCTGAGTTATATGAGTATAAGTCGATCAAGGAATTGGCTGAATTCCTTGAACGCAAAAATGGAAAGGCAGGTATAATAAGTGGCAGGTCGGAGCCTTATATTGAGAAAATGTTTACAAAAACAGAAATAGAGGAATTTGCGAACAAAAAAAATGTAGATGCTTCATCATTTTTTTTGATCGATAATATTAGACCGTTTAATGAGATTTTTTATAAAACTTGTTTCCATAATTCTCTTTTTCCTATACTAAATCATTTCGGTAGAAATCCGGCTTCTATGTTAGCCAATGATATATTTATTTATAATACCGTTAATGATAGAGATTATAATATTAACGGAATGAGAAATATTTTCAGCAAAACATTGCTTGAGCTACTAAATGATTCAGGGATAGAAGTTAAAGCACAAAATCATGCCTGTACAAAAATCAGGGATATTATCCCTGACAACAATGATATAAACATCCTGAAACAAATTTCCAATTATATCGGAATTATGACCGAAACCAGTAAAAAAAGCACAGCAAATTTGCTGAGTGATATAAAAAATGCTATAACAAATAGAAGACCGGTTATAATATGGGTTGATTGCTTTTATGAATCGATAAGACAGGATACATATAAAAAGGAGCATTGGATGCATACATTACTTTTATACGGATTCGATGATAACAGAAAAGTATTTTTTGCTGTAGAACATAAATTTAAAGAAAATTTAACCTATACGCAGTGCGAGATAAGTTTTAAAGATGTAGCGAACTCCTATGAAGGCTTTCTAGCAAATTACAAGGATTACACTGAGATGCCTTCTTTTTATGAGTTTTATGCTAATTATAGTTATGATGCTGATACTGATATGCGCGAGTATAAAAATATTTATAAGGAAAGTTTACGGAAAAATAAAAGTGAATTGCTGGCTGGAATAAGAAACATGGTGTTGATGGCGGACAAGGTAAGTGTAACTTTAAAGAAAGAGCAGCAATTAAAGAAGGATATCGACGGGTTAATTAGTATGCTAAACAGCATCATCAATGCAAAACAAGTAGAAAAGTATATTATTTCAACATTGTTTATAGATGAAGAATTCGATAATAACATAAAGAAAGTTATTGATTCATGGATATATATAAGACAGGTCTTAGTTAAATATAAGTACTCATCAATATATGATGCTAAAAAGATAATGTCCGCAAGTAAACGGTTACGTGAGATTTACCTTGCAGAACAGAAATATTATACCACAATATTTTTTAAATTATTGCAGTAAAATTTTACTGGAACAACAAATGCAACTGAATATTCCGAGCTTATTTAATAATTATTTCGCTGTTATGGCAACACCGATTAGCACTTGAGCATCACCAGTTCACCGAACAGCATCACTATACACATTTGTCAGATTCGAGAAATAGCAACACCAATCCACACATAAACATCATACCCTATAGAATTATATATGAGGGGAAATCTCTCAGATCTACAGGAAGGAGGCCCAAATATAGCCAAGAAAATCAAAGTGAAGCAAATATTAGAGCTTCGTGCGGCGCAAATGTCGCAAAGAGAAATCTACCTTACACGCAAGATGCCCAAACACTCTGTTGGTGATGCAATGATGGATAGAATTGTTCATAATGCCGTCTATGAGGGTTTATTATAATTTAATGTTTTCCAAGTTATTAAAATAAGTTTTGTATTGTAACCAATATTGTTTTAAGGAGGTTAAGAATGAAAAAAGTATTACCAATTACCGAGTCGCCGTTTGAATTGTATCACTCAAATGCATACCCGTTAACAATTATTTTGAATAATAAAGACACAGTGGAATGGCTATATTGTAACTATATTCACCTTTTTTATATTGAAAAACAGGATATAGATCCCCTGTGGTTTTATTGTCCTGATTATAAAGGACGCTTTTATAATAGTTTCTTACCTTGGTTAGATTATCAGGTGCTTGACAAAAATACTATAAAAGACTTGAATATAGATATTTTAAGTCTCGTGAAATATTCTATTGATAACGAACAATATGTTTCATTATTCTGGGATGAGTTTTATGTTCCAAACGGCATATCCAGAGGGAATATGCACATTTGGCAAAGGACGTTAATTTATGGTTATGACGATGCTTCTAATCTCCTTTATACTTATAGTGAAAAAAGTAACAGTCGCTTAGAAACTTGTTTAGTAAGTTATGAAGACTTTAAGTTATCTTTTTACAGTTCATATATTAAGGGTTTTCCATATGTATATATAATGAAACTAGATGCAAACAGGCAGTACAAATTTGATGTGAAAAGCGTCATAACTCAAATTAAGGATTATTTATCTTCCAGAGATATAACTGAAAGTCAAAGAGAATCTTTTAATCCGCATGAAGGTGTTAAATTCGGGTTTTCGATATATGATTGTATCAGAGATTATCTAAATACAGTATCCATACGCAATACTTTGCATTACCATAAGACCTTAAATATCTTAAGTGAACATAAAAAAATTATGTTACAAAGAATACAATATATGCAGAATAACGGGTATTTAGAAATATCAAGCACATATTTTAAAGATTATGAGACAGTATATAAAACTTCCAATGCGCTAAGCAGCATGTTTCTAAAATATAATATATCACGTAACGAAGCAATCATTAGTCGTATCATTTTAAAGGTTAACGAAATCAGTGTAAAGGAAAAAGTAATTTTAAACGAATTGGTTGGTGAATTATCCAAGAATTCATTTAAGAATTAAGAATAGCATGGGGTGAATAAAATGAATACAGGAAGAGATTATCTGGATTATGCTGTAAAGCAGATTGTTAATTTATGTAACACGCCAAGTCCGTCAGGATTTACGAAGTATGCAGAAGAATATTTAGTGAATGAGCTTGAGAGTTTTGGTTATAGGACTATACGCTCAAAAAAAGGCTCTGTTAGTGTTGATATGGGGGGAGAAGGGAACGAACTCGTTCTTGTTGCGCATATTGATACCCTCGGAGCTATGGTTAGAACTGTTAAAGAAAATGGTAGGTTGCGCCTGACCAAGATTGGCAGTTATCCTGAGAGTAATATCGAAAGAGAAAACTGCCTTGTACATACTCGAACAGGTAAAGTGTACTCAGGGACGATTTTTCTAACCAAAGCTTCTTCGCATGTCTTTGATGATATTTCCGGAATCAAGAGAAATGAAGAGAACTTGGAAATTCTACTTGATGAGATAGTGTGTTCAAAGCCTGATGTTTTGAATCTTGGGGTAAGCGCAGGAGACTTTATTACTTTTGAGCCAAGGACGGTCATAACTGAAAGTGGTTTTATCAAAAGCAGGCATTTGGACGGTAAAGCATCAGTCGGTATTCTTTTAGCCCTAGCAAAGTTAGTGAAAGATAGGACAGCCAGACTCAATCGAAAAACCTGGTTGTTATTTACCACCTATGAGGAAGTAGGGCATGGAGGTGCTGCAGGTATTCCTGCAGGAGTTGATGAGATGTTAGCTGTTGATATGGGAGTTATTGGGGATGATCTTCAAACCAATGAATATAAAGTGTCCATCTGTGCGAAAGATACATACGGACCTTACGACTACGATATTACAACAAATCTTATTAGTATTGCAAAGAATATGCAATTAGACTATGCAGTAGATATATACCCCAGATATGGTTCAGATGTTGATATTTCGCTTAGGGCAGGGTATGACATTAAGCATGGACTCATCGGTCCTGGGGTGTATGCGTCCCATGGGTATGAAAGGACGCATTTGGAAGGGATAAAAAATACCTTTAAGTTAGTCATGGGATATACGCTTTCAGAGGAGGTTAATTGGAATACTTCTATATGATTACTTACTTCTTCACCACAGCCTAACAAAAATTAGATTCTACTTTATTTGTAAAATTTAGGATAATACCCCTGAGTACATATATTTGCACCAAAACAGAGCTTATTCTGGAATTATTCAGTAAAAGCGTATCCAGATTCAGGATCTTGAGTTAATGATATTCGTCATGATATTAAAGAATTATTAACGGTATGAAGCTGCCATCAATTGCTCTCGCAGATAAAGACGGAGAGTGAAGCTGATAAAAGAGTTTGGCTACAATGACTTTAAAAACCGTTTGTCTTAAAAGCTGGTTTGGTTATTTATGATTTGCTTGGTAATGGAACAACTGAAAACCAATTGGAGCCCCAGCAAGTATTATTCCCTTCAACCAGTATTCCATGAAAGTAAAGCGAAAAAAGTAGTTATTGGAACCCATATATTTGTAAATGTCATCAAGGGTTATGGTTTTTTTTACGCTTCACTTTGACCTGTTTTAATGGGTTGACAGAAAACGAGCAGTACGGGTATACTGATATGGTCATGACAAAGGGGGGATATTCAATGCTTTGGTTTATAATGATTGCAGTACTTGTTATACTTGATCAACTTACAAAAATGAATGTTAGGAACACTTTACCCTTATTCCAGCAAAATGTAGTCATAGAAGACTTTTTCTATATAACCCATGTGGAAAACACCGGAGCTGCTTTTGGAATACTGAAAGACGCAAGGATTTTCCTCATTTCGCTTACTGTCATAGCTTCTGCAGTATTAATTTATGTCATGGTTAAAAATAAATCAAAAATGATGAGATGCTCAATAGCGTTTATACTTGCAGGGGCATTTGGCAATCTGATAGACCGGACATTAAGGGGAAGGGTAACGGATTTTTTAGAGTTTGATGTTTGGATTTGGAAAGACTATCCGGTGTTTAATGTTGCTGATGTTTGCGTTAATATAGGAGCCGGTCTTTTGTTTATATATTTAATTTTTATATACAAAGAGCCTAAGACAGCGGAGGAAATGCAAGATCTCGCGGGAGAGCAAGAAAATGTTGAGAAGCAAGCGATTGAGGGGAAACAAGAGCTTTAGGAAAAGCAATAGATTGAACAAACCGGGAATTTAAGAAAAACGAGAGCTTGTAGAAGCGTAAGAGCTTGAGAAAAAGCAGAATTTGAGGGAGTGGAGAGCATGATCTTGTGGAAAAGCAATCAATTAAAGGAACCAAGCTCTTAAAGAAAAACGAGGGATAGTGGGTGGTTTCTGCAGCCATTCGGGTGACGTTGGGTATGGAGAATAGCAAATCATTTATATTTCATATTGAGGATGAAGAAGGCATCAGATTAGATGTCTTTCTTGCAGATAATCTTCCTGATGTTTCAAGGAGCTATGTTCAAAAGCTGATAGATGAAGAGCATGTTAAGGTAAACGGTCAAAGCGCAAAAAGCAGGTTGAAAACTGTTTCGGGCATGGAGATTACTGTGGATGTTCCTGCCCCTAAGTCGCTTATTGTAACACCTCAAAATATTTCTCTTGATATAATTTATGAAGATAGTGACATTTTAATTATCAATAAACCAAAGAACATGGTAGTGCATCCGGCTCCGGGTAATTATGAAGGCACTCTTGTTAATGCTCTTTTATATTGCTGCACTGATCTTTCTGATATTAATGGCATAATCAGACCGGGAATTGTCCATCGGATTGATAAGGAAACAACGGGGCTTATTGCTGTGGCAAAAAACAATAAAGCTCACCGGGAGCTGGCGAAGCAGCTTGAGGATCACAGCATGCAGCGCATTTACGAAGCGATAGTCGAAGGAATTATAAAAGAAGATAAAGGCACAATAGACGCTCCCATAGGCAGACACCCCGGTGACCGCAAAAAAATGGCCGTCACGCCGGGAAAGGGCAGGGGAGCCATTACTCATTTTGAGGTTATAGAACGTCAAAAAAAAACAACTCACATAAAGTGCATGCTTGAGACAGGAAGAACTCATCAAATCAGGGTTCACATGCAATATATTCACCATTCGGTTTATGGAGATCCCTTATATGCCACCTACAGCAAAGAGGCCACAACCGATGGTCAAGCACTTCATGCCCGTTTTCTGCAATTAACACATCCGTCAACGGGTAAAACTATGGAATTTGAAGCACCTCTTCCTGAAAGCTTTTCAAAGCTTTTAACAAAGATGAAGGGGTAAGAAAACTCAAAAAATCTCGTTCAACCTATACGATTCATAATGCCAATAATCACTCAGAAAGTCTACAAATAAATGGAATTCATGTTTTTATCATACTCCTACCTTTCCTCACGGAAATAAGGATTACCAAGATCCTTAGGAGGAGTATGCTTGCTGCTCTTTCGTATTGAGCCAAAAATAATAACAAGTATTGTAGCCAAATAAGGCAGCATTCTTAAGAAATATTGGTTCACCGGAATGTTAAGAGATTGAATTCTAAACCCTAAGATGTCCAACCCCCCAAACAGTATTGCACCACCTATAGCTTTATAGGGGTTCCATGATGTAAAAATTACAAGTGCTACGGCAATCCAACCGCGGCCGGAGGTAATGTTCTCCTGCCATGACGGTACAAAAACAAGTGAAAGGTATGCTCCTCCGAGTCCGCATAAAGCACCACCAAGAAGAATATGAACATATTTATATAACGTAACATTGATACCGGAGGCATCCGCTGCTGCGGTATTTTCACCAACTGCTCTCAGATTAAGCCCCCAACGGGTTCTGAAAAGATAAATTCCCGAAAGAATTGCAGTGGCAAAGCCAAGGTAAACAAAAAGATCCTGCTCAAAAAATACTGATAAAATAGGACCCAATACAGGTATTTTATGCAAGAAAGGCATTGACAACGGCTTAAAGTGCTGGCTAAATGATTCAGGCAAGACCATGCCCATTAATTTCTGACCATGAAACCTCGCAAGACCCGTACCGAAGATCGTAAGTGTAAGCCCTGTAACGACTTGATTTGTTCGCAATGTAACAGCTAAAAAAGCATATATAAGTGCACCGAGGCTACCAAAAATCATAGCAAATACCAGAGCGATAATTGGGTTGTTGCTATAAATTGCAGCCTGGAACCCTGCTGCTGCGCCTAACAGCATCATTCCCTCTATTCCAAGGTTCATGTTTCCGGCACGTTCATTAAACATAGCGCCTAAAATGGCAAATAACAGCGGTGTTCCAGCGATAACCGCACTCTTCAAAAACAGTATCAGCATATTTCTGTACCTCCGTTTGCAACAGTTTTTTTACCGACAAAGCGAATCTTGTAGCGTACGAAAAATTCACTGCCAAGTATACAGAATAAAATCATGCCCTGAAGGACATCAGCAGCTGATGAAGGAATCTGTAATGCTGATTGTATATAAGAACCACCTTGAAGTAATATGGCAAAAAGGAAAGAAACAAAAAGAGATAATGGCGCACTAAGCCCGGACAGCCATGCCGTTATTATTGCGGTATTGCCATAACCGCTTGACGCATTGAATGTTAATGTTTTATTTACTCCTGAGGTTTGTATCATTCCGGTAATGCCGCAAAGACCACCGGATAGAAGCATTGCAAATATGATAATTTTGAAAACGTCCATACCGGCGTATTTTGCCGTTCCTACACTTTCACCCACAACAGCTATTTCAAAGCCTTTCTTTGTTTTTTTCATGAACCATGTAATAATGGCTACAAGAATCAGAGATATAATAAGTCCGGCATGTATGCCAAAGACCTTTGGAAGTAGCGCCTGTTGCGGAAAGTTTGGTATTTTGGGGAACCCCATCGCTTTAGGATCCCTCCAAGGCCCGTATTGAAGGTAAGTTATCCATTGAACAGCAATGTAATTTAGCATCAGAGTCATAATGGTTTCATTGGCTCCAAACTTTGCTTTAAAAAAGGCCGGTATCAAAGCCCAGAATCCACCGGCTAAAAACCCGGCTAAAAACATGGCAGGAAGTACAAGGAAAGAGGGAATCCAATCAATTTTTAAGGCTACATAGCTTGCAGCAAAAGCTCCCATAAGAATCTGACCTTCACCACCAATATTCCAGAACTTCATTTTAAAAGCTATTAATATTCCAAGAGATGTGATTGTAAGAGGAATCATTTCAAGCAATGTGGCTTTTATGCGTATATTCGAGCCTAAAGCGCCCTTTATCATATTGGAATATACTATCAAAGGATTATAACCCAATAATGCAATAAGAAAGCCGGAAACAATTATTGCTGCCATAACAGCAATAATGCGTATTACTATAACATGTTTTAGTGATGTAGCCGCTCGGTTTATAATTTGCATGATGCTTCCTCCTCTTCTAAGGCTGACAATGTTTCCCCGGCCATTAAAAGTCCAAGCCCTTCTTTAGTAATTCGGCTGCTTTCAACAATACCGGTTATTTTGCCATCGCAAAGCACCATGATTCGGTCGCAAAGCTCTATTAAAACATCCAGATCCTCACCGATATAAAGAACACCGGTATTTTTTTGTTTCTGTTCCTTTAAAAGATCATAAATGTTATATGAGGCTCCGATATCAAGGCCTCTAACCGGATACGCCGTAATTAGAAGATGAGGAGTTGCATCAATTTCTCGCCCTAATAAAACCTTTTGAATGTTCCCACCTGAAAGCTTCCGAATAGGAGTTCCAAGGCTTGGTGTCTGAATGTTCAAACGTTTTTTAACCCGTTCAGCTTTTTGTCGTGCAGGTTTTCTGTCTATTGTAATACCAGGTTGATTAACATAATCCTTTAAAAGCATATTGTCAACCATATCCATGGATGCTATAAGTCCCATTCCAAGGCGATCCTCCGGTATAAAGCTCATGCTGATTCCTTTTTTAATAATATCTCTGGGATTAAGCCCCACGATATTCTCACCTTCAAAGAAAATGCTACCGCTTTCAATAGGATAAAGCCCTGCAATGCCTTCACAAAGCTCTTTCTGACCGCTGCCCGCAACTCCGGCAACTCCTAGGATTTCCCCCTCATATAAATCGAAAGAAAGGTTCTTAAGAACCCTTACCTGATGCTCGCCTAATGCTGAAAGGTCTTTTACTTCCAGCAGCAAATTGCCCTTATCAACCGGAATCTTTTCAATTGTAAGATCAACAGGTTTTCCTACCATTAACTCGGTCAGCTCGCGAAGGTTTGTCGACGCGGTATCTAATGTGGCAATCGTTTCACCCTGCCTGAGAACAGTAACCCTGTTTGATATGGACATAACTTCATTCAGCTTATGTGTAATGATTATAATTGCGCAGCCTCTTTTTGCAAGATTTCTTAAAATAACAAACAGCTTTTCGGTCTCTTGAGGTGTTAGCACAGCGGTTGGCTCATCCAGAATTAGAATTTTAGCACCTCTGTAAAGAACCTTAATGATTTCTACTGTTTGTTTTTCACTAACCGACATTTCGCTTATTTTTTTTGAAACATCAATAAAAAGACCATAGCCTTCCATTACTTTCTCAATTTTTTTTGCTGCTTCCTTTCTGGAAAGAAACACAGATCCCTTTTCTGCTAAAATAATGTTTTCTGCTGCAGTAAGTACATCAATAAGCTTAAAATGCTGGTGGATCATTCCAATTCCAAGCTCGGAAGCCTGCCTTGGTGAATGGATCCTAACCGGCGCACCGTGAATTTCAATACTTCCGCTGTCCGGGGTATAAATTCCCGAAAGCATGTTTACCAGAGTGCTTTTTCCGGCTCCGTTTTCGCCAAGCAGAGAATGAATTTCTCCCTGATTAACATTAAAACTAATATTGTTGTTTGCACGGATAACGCCAAAGGTCTTACAAATATTTTTCATTTCAACATATACTGTATTTTCCATAACAACGTCCTTTTGTGTACTGATTGTATAATGATTGCTGCAACCTGATGCAATCACGATATGTTTATCCAGCCTTCTTTCGAAGGCTGATGAAATTAAAAATAACTTCAATTTCATCAGAAAGTCACTTCGTGACTTTCTGGGTGATAATCTTATTATTGTTATTGCTATACGGGAAGATATTTTATCAAATGCCCTAAGACCCCTGCCTCTATAGGCGGGGGATAAACCGATTTCTGCTTCAGTGGCGAGTACAATCCCCCACTGAAGGGAATTTGATAAAATGCTCGCAGTGCGTTGCACACAAAACGCACAAGGAAAGCGCTTCCAGTGCCCGCGTTTTGGCGCACAATTCGCGCAAGCGCTCATTGAATCGAAGCTTTATAATGTACCATCTTTCCGGATAGTAATAACAATACATTGTAACACTATCAGCCAATAAACATTAATAATATTTTTAAATATGCTTTACATACCACCTATGAGCATCCTCCAAAGGAAACCATAAGCTCCTCTGGAGTGTGCACATAAGGTGGTAAAAGTCACTCTGTTATTTTTCCGGCAGAGTTCCGATTACGCCTTCTACAAACCAATCAAAGGATAGCTTTTCTTCATCGGTAAGTGAAGAACCTTCTGGAACCCTGATTTTTCCTGATTGATCCTTAATCGGACCATCGAAAACATCAAATTCACCGTTTATAATTTTTGCTTTCATCTCATCAACTTTTGCTTGTGCGCCTTCCGGAGCATTTTTGGTTAACGGTGCCAAATCGACGATTCCGTCTTCCATACCACCCCAGTAATTCTCGCTCTTCCAAGTCCCGTCAATAACCTTTTGAACCTGATCTGCATAATAAGGAGCCCAGTTCCAAACGGGGGCTGTCAAAAAGGCTTCGGGTACTATATCGCTTGTATCGCAGTTATAGCCTATAGCCCATTTACCGCGTTCCTGCGCTGCCTGTTGAGGAGCTGTTGTATCCTGGTGCTGTGCAATAACGTCACAGTTATTATCCAATAAAGCTATAGCTGCATTCTTTTCTGTTGCGGGATCATACCAGGTGGAAGTCCAGACAACTTCAACGGTTGCATCAGGGTTAACAGAACGCACACCGAGGGTGAATGCGTTAATACCGCGAATGACTTCAGGTATAGGATATGCAGCAACATATCCTATCTTATTCGTTTCTGTTTTCATTCCAGCAACAATACCGGAAAGATATCTTGGCTGATATATTCTGCCGAAATAATTCAACATATTTTCAGCATCCATATATCCGGAGCAATGCAGGAATTTAACATCCGGGTACTCCTGAGCCATTTCATGCACATATTCCATGAACCCAAATGAGTTAGCGAATATAACATTACAACCCTGATCAATTAATGATTGCATTACAGCAATACTGGAATTATCGCTGTCGCTGACGTTTTCCTGGTAGATAGTTTCAACACCAAGCTTTTCTTCAACATATTTCCTGGCCTGCTCGTGGGCATAAGTATATCCTGCATCATTGCCTGTGCCGATAAATACAAAGCCTACTTTAACGTCTTTTCCATCCTTACTTGTTCCTGGCTTCTTACTATCCTGACAGCCTGTCAAAAGCATTGTGAAGCAAAGAACAGCAATCAACAAACAAAAAATCCTCTTCTTCATTTTTCGTCCTCCCCAAAAATAATTTTCTTATCATTAAATGATTCTATAACAACAAGGGACTCCAGTCGGATACCCTGATTGCGCAAAATTTTACTACCGGGTTGAAAACCCTTTTCAATAACAATTCCTGCACCCATGACACTTGCACCAGCTTGATTTGCAATATCTAAAAGCCCAAGGATAGCTTGCCCGTTGGCGAGAAAATCATCAATCAAAAGGATTCTTTCTCCCGAAGAAAGATATTGACGGGATACTGATATGTTATATTCGGTTTCTTTGGTATAGGAATATACTAAGCTATTATAGACATCAGGGGACATATTTTTGCCAGCCTGTTTTTTTGCAAATAAAAGCGGCACATTGAAATGATATGCCGTAAACAGCGCAAATGCAATGCCCGAGGTTTCTATAGTAAGGATTTTATCAATATGTAAATCTTTAAAGCGTATGAAAAATTCCCGGCCTATTTCATTAGCAAGGACTGGGTCAATCTGATGGTTGATAAAAGAGTCAACCTTCAAAATATTCCCATCAAGTACTTTGCCTTCCTGTAATATGCGTTGTTTTAGTAATTCCATAAAGTACTCCTGTTTCATATGTTATTGCAGCAGAATCCTGTTTTGCTCAATATTCTATATTCTACAACAAACTAAGTCAGGAAACAACAAAAACCCGTAAAAACATTGTGAAGAGTTCACTTTTCTTCTCTGCCACATTTCGGGTTGCATGGATGCATTTTAACGCTGAAATGTTTTTATCCTTTACTACCATCATGATATTCAAATCGTAGTTTTGGTTTGTTTTATAGAACCCTATAAAGGTATCTGTATCAGTGAATAATAATGTGGTTATCACCCAGAAAGTCATAAAGTGACTTTCTGATGAAATTTAAGACTTCTTAAATTTCATCAGCCTTCTTGTAACAACAAAAAACCTCCGGCTATGCCGGGGGAACCAGTAAGCTTTAGCTTTAAGAAAAATACCTCCAGAAGATACCATTTATTTGTCTGAAACAAATCATATGAGAATTTCTAAATAAAATATGAAGATATTTAAACAAACAAATATTATAGGATATTATACTTAACATAGATCGGTTTCCTGTTTTGACCTCCCAAAAGTCTTTATATTAAGGTAGGTATAAAAATGATTAATAGAATTTTTGAGACAAAAGCAAAAGATAGTGATCCTATAAGCACAGTCAACCATATAAGGGGCATTCTGGGCAAACTAGGTATATTAACTAAAGAAAGATGGACAGAAGATGTTAAAGGGTTCTACTCAGTAAACATTAGAATTGTTGATACCAACATATTCGCTAACGGTAAAGGCACTACTTGTGCTTTTGCTTTGGCTAGTGCATACGGTGAGATGATGGAAAGGTTACAAAATTTTGCTTTTGTTGGTCGCAGGATAAGTAGAAGAGCTTTTGAATATGGAGGATTCTGCTACGCCCCTGATGAAAAAAATAGAAAGATTTCCGGCATACTTTCTACTGATGAGTTATGGATGGGTGATTATATACCTCATGCTTCTTTAAAACAAGAAAGGAAGGATGTGCTGGGGATATGGCATGATATAGACGAATTCGGAGGTTGTAATGGTTTTTTATCAGTACCATACCGGAATATTATAAATGGAGATATTTATTACATTCCAGAAATAATGATCAAAACAATGCACGGATCAAATGGGATGTGTGCAGGAAACACAAAAGAAGAAGCGCTTTTACAAGGCATATCGGAGCTAATTGAAAGATTAGTGCAGAGCATAATAATGTTCGATAACATTACTCCTCCAACTATACCGGAATCATATATAAAAGAAAAGTATCCCAATATATATAATTTGATATCATCTTTAAAGAGCAAAGGAGATTTCGAAATAATTGTAAAAGATTGCTCTCTTGGAAAAGGGTTTCCTGTTGCAGGAATCATTTTTTTAGATAAAAGTCTGCATTCATATTATGTAAGATTTGGAGCTCATCCGGTGTTTGAGATTGCTGTTGAAAGATCGCTTACCGAATTAATGCAGGGAAGGAATTTAAAAGACCGAGAAAAATGGCTAAGCCGTTTCTCATATATTAATAAAGAAGAATCTGACTTTAAAAATTTATGGGATATCGGTATTAATGGTGTTGGGTATTATCCTCAGAGTTTGTTTTATGAGGAGTACAGCTACGAATTTACTCAAGCTAAAGAGCTCAAAAGTTATGACAATAAAGAAATGCTTTCGTACTTGATCAATTTATTGCATAAAAACAAATATGAAGTTTTAATCAGAGATGTATCATTTCTTGGATTCCCGGCATTTCATGTAATTGCATCGACATTTAACAACTGGGATAAACTACATCTACATTTTTTAGAAAACATTCCTAAGAGAGATAAAATGGCAAAAACATTAATGAATCTTGGCAATGTAAATGATACGGAACTGGAACAAGCAGTGGATTATATGTATAACGAGGGAATTAATTCTGATGAATCAATTGTTTCAATTATTCATCAATTTTTTAAATCCAATTTCTCATGGAATGCCATTAAGAGGGATCTATTTATATTTATGGCTTCTTATAAAACAAAAGATTATAAGAAAGCTTATGAAGCCATAGACCGATTTGTTAACTCTTCTAATCAAAATATAAGCAGGGCAAATTTAGATTATTATAGATGCATTAGGGATTACGTGGGAGCGCTTTCTGATGAAGTAAAGAACGAAAAAGAAATAGCTCAGATAATCGGAAAATTTTATCCTGTTGATCTTTTAAGCAAAGTCATTTCAGAATTGAGAAAACCGGATGAGGTTTTTAAAAACTGTGCAAAACTTGATTGTTTTAACTGCGTTAAGTGCGAATATAAAAGTAGCTGCACTTATCCGATGTTTGAGGAAATATATTTTAAGATTAAAAAAGAATATTTGCAAAATCCAATCGACCAGAAGGATTTGGCTTATCAGACGTTAAGATAAGGGGGTAAATATGGACTTTTCAATCATTCTAAAAGATCTTACGCAGTATCCTGCAGTTTCAGGATATGAAAAAAAGATATCGGTCAAGATTGGTGAGCTATTTAAAACAAATTGCGATATTGTTGAGACAGACAGTTTATACAATGTTGTTGGAATAAAAAAAGGATTTAGTGGTTCTGGTAAGAAAGTAATGATTATAGCTCATTCGGACGAGATAGGCTTCCTTGTAAAAAATATCACCGAAAACGGATTTGTAAAGTTTTCATGTACCGGATATGTTGATAGTGCTATACTCCCTTGTCAGGAAGTAGTTATCCACGGTGCAAGAGACATTCCGGGGGTGATCGCTGCAAAACCGGCTCATGCTTTGAACCGTGAAGATTATATGAAGCGAGTAAATATTGAGGATTTATCAATAGATACTGGGATGTGTAGCAATAAGATCGCAGAATTTGTAACAGTAGGGGATTCTATTAGCTTCAAAGCAGTACCCGGTAAACTGCAGGGTTCAGCATTCTCTTCAAAATCATTAGATAACCGTTGCGGTATAGTGTCAATGCTAAATATCATGAACAGTATTTCTGTTGTAAAACACGATGCAGATATTTATTTTGCAGCTACAGTTCAAAAAGAATTTAACTTATGCGGGGCGAGAATTACAATCCAAAAATATAAACCGGATATTGCCATAGTTCTTGATGCATGTCCGGGCTGTGTCAGTAGCAGACACCATGAAGAAGCACTAATACCCGGAAAAGGTCCTGTAATTGGAATTGGACCGAATCTTGATAGAAAGATGGTAAAAAACTTAATATGTTTGGCAAGAGAAGAAAACATACCTTTCCAATATAATGTATTCGCTGAAAGTACCGGAACTGAGACATGGGTAACGCAGGTATCACGTTTGGGTATTCCTACCGCACTTGTAGCACTGCCGGTAAGATACATGCATACTGCAGTGGAAACTGTTAATTTGAATGATATAAGATATATATCAAGACTGGTGTCAAGATATATAACCAAATCAGATATTGAAACGGAGGAATTCTTGTGCTACTAAAAGAGTTAACCGAGCTAAGTGGGGTTTCAGGAAACGAAGGCGACGTACGTGAGTATATTAAAAAAGCGGTAAAAGAATACGCTGATGAAATCAGAATTGATTCCATGGGGAATCTCATTGCTCATAAAAAAGGCGTTTCTTCAAAATACAAGGTAATGCTTGCAGCGCATATGGATGAAGTGGGATTTATCATCACCGGGTATGGAGAGGCAGGCTCTTTAAAGTTCAAGCCTATAGGAGCAATTGATGAACGTATTCTAGCTGGTAAGAGAGTAGTTATTGGTAATAGTAAAATATGCGGTATTATTGATCACAAACCGGAATCTATGCAAGGTATGGAAAATTCCAATGGATTATCAGTACCGGTGAGCATATATATTGGATGCGATAGAAAGGACGAGACCGAAAAACTTGTTCAACCTGGAGATTATGCAACTTTTCTGAGCGAATACTTTGAAATGGAAGGAGACTATATTAAATCGAAAGCATTGGATGATAGGACAGGTTGCGTTATTCTAATGGAAATGCTAAAGAAGAGATATACGTTTGATTTCTATGCATGTTTTACCGTTCAAGAAGAGATTGGGTTAAGAGGAGCAGAAGTTGCATCATATACTGTAAAACCCGACTATGCAATTGTAATTGATACTGTACTGGCTTCTGATATATCGGACATTAAAAAACATAATTATATATCCTCACTTGGTAAAGGACCTGTAATAACTGTTATGGATCAATTTTCATATGCTAATAGCGATTTGTTTAAATTAATAAAGAATACAGCAATTGAAAACAATATAGACATCCAATGCATTTTGGATACTGTGGGCGGAAATGATGCAGGTAGAATTCAATGCTCCAATGAAGGAGTTAGAGTTGCATCAATCAATATCCCATGCAGATATATACATTCCGCAGTTTCCATAATCAATAAACATGATTTAGAATCCTGCTTACAACTTGTATCATGTGTTTTAACTGAATTAGATATAAATCATGATAAGATAAGTGCGAATAAGAATGGAGGGAAGGGTTAATGATTAATATATTAAAAAAACTTACAGGTGCATTTGGAGTATCAGGCAATGAAGATGAAATAAGGAATACAATCAAGGAACGATTAGCGGATTGTGTCGATGAAATATATACGGATCCTCTTGGGAATCTAGTTGCTGTAAAAAAAGGCAGAGGGAAAAAGATAATGATAGCCGCACATATGGATGAAACAGGAGTAATAGCTACACACATTGATGATAAGGGATTTATACGTTTTACAAACATCGGGTTTGTGTCCCCTTATTATGCACTGGGGCAAAGAATCAAATTCCGCAACGGAATTACAGGCTCTATTTCATATGAAGAAAAACTGAGCGATATGAAGGACTTGAGATTGTCAAATATGTACATAGATATCGGCACGAAAGGTTCGGATGAGACTAAAAAGAAAATTAGTGTAGGGGATGCTGCCCGCTTTGTCGGTGAGACCGTCATGGAAGGGGATATGGTTATTTCTAGAGGTCTCGATAACAGATCCGGATGTTCTGTGCTTATAAAAACTGCATGCGAGCTTCCTGATACAGATAATGAGATATATTATGTTTTCACAGTCCAGGAGGAGCTTGGTTGCAGAGGTTCAAAAGCAGTTGCAAATCGTTTAAAACCTGATCTGGCATTGGTGGTGGATGTAACCGGAGCTGGAGACACTCCTGAATGTAAGCTTAAGGATATAAAATGCGGACATGGTCCGGCAATTAAAATTAAAGACAAAACATTTATTTGTCACAGTGAAGTGAGAGAGATTATTGAGAATGCTGCTAAGAAGTTGGATATACCATATCAGTATGAAATACTCGAAACCGGAAGTACTGATTCCGGTGCCATTTTTATTGCCTGTGACGGTATCCCTACAGGTGCTATCTCTATACCTTGTAGATATATACATACAACTATAGAAATGTTAAATATCAAAGATGTGGAGAACGCCTCAAAACTATTGATGCAGTGTATTGTCTAGCGCATGATAATATTCTCCTGTTTTTAAATACAAATCCATATAAACTAAAGGTGCAAGTAAATGAAAAGTGTCAGAATAATAAATGAAACTAACAATACTATTCTTGCTGAAAATGGCAGAACACCGATTACCCGTAAAGAAGGGTTTATCGGTCTAATGGGAAAGAAAAATTTTCCCCAGAGTGATGCACTGATATTAATGCCATGCAATTGCATACATATGTTATTGGTGAGATTTCCAATCGATGTCATATTTTTGGATAAAAATAATAAGATCGTTTTCATACTGGAAAGATTCAAACCTTGGAGGATTTCACCCAAAATTGATGAAGCCTGCTGTGTGATTGAACTACCGGCCGGTACAATTGTAAAAACCGGTACAGTAAAAGGTGCTATTATTAGGCTGCAACGGTTACCGTGACATAGTATTTTTCCGACTAATGTAATTATAACGGCTAAAGCAATTGTGTAAGCTTTTTTTTGTTAAGCAAAATAATAACGCAACATACCGTTATATCGAAGCTGGTCAAATGCAAAGCTTGGCTGGTCGTAGGCAGAGCCTGCGGCTTGCCCATGCATCCATTCTGCTCGCCTATTCATCCTATGCGGGAGAAGAAGATTTTACTTGTAAAATCCAGTAACTCAGAGCGTACCCACTGGAACGCTCCGATTAAGCGATTCGTTCTTTTATGCTCGCAGCCTGAGTAAAGTAATCCGGTACCCGCCACCAAGCATTTTTCAACCAGAATGGTTAAAATATGCGATGAGATGGGGGACATCTTAGCTTTATCAAAATTCCAAGACCTCCACTTCTATAAGTGGGGGTTCCTTATTCTTGC
>ENA-UOOK01000644-UOOK01000644.1-fermentation-metagenome-genome-assembly--contig:-NODE-644-length-46088-cov-4.128755_pt1 | contig 46088 bp, 42 predicted proteins | sample MGYA00245777_ERZ724023 | MGnify/ENA primary metagenome ERZ724023 (study PRJEB28704, sample SAMN03018312) | fermentation metagenome | biome: anthropogenic terrestrial biome; feature: soil; material...
GGGGGCAGATGATTCTGTCAAGCAAGAAAGGAAAGAATATGAATTATAGGGCCATGAGAAAGCATGCAAGCGTGATTCACGTACCTGGACTCACTAGGTTCTCTCATGATTACGGTGGGAAATATGGAGATGGCGAAGAATACGCCTTTATAGAAGATGGTGTAGGAATGTACTTAACCCATGTAGAGACCGGGCCTGCGCCGTGGGGATGGTACATAGATGCCGATGATGCTTCTGTTGTGATAGAGGACGGATACGGATATCCTACGCCTAGGGATGCGTATGACGCGATGAAATCTTTCGTTGCCGAGGCTGGTGGTAACGCAGCATCTATGGTGGATTTGATGTTGAGCCGTTATGCGAGCAGAAGGCCACATGCAGGAAGTAGAAAGGCTAAGAATATGAATTATAGAGCTATGAGGAAGCATGCAGATATTGGTGTCTATACGACTAGACAAGACGCTATTGACTATTACTTGGGTGATCTGCTCGGTGAGTATTTCAATGATTATGATGTTGACGGTATTTTTGACGATATGTTTGTTTATGATGCCGAGGATAACGGCTTCATTGTTGACCCCGATCTTGATGACGATGATATCTGGTCGATGGAGGCAAACCGTAGGCGCAGGGCCAGTCGTTTTCGTAAGGCCATGAGGAAGAGTGCGAATATGAGGAAGAGTGCGGCAAACTCTGCATATGATATTGCGCAAGATGTGGCGAACGGCGGACCGTATGACAGCGAGGATGACGTGTGGAAGGCAGTTAAAGATGCAATCAGCGACAGCCTCCTCTACGATGATAATATATTCGAGATAGCAGAACAGTACATTGACGGCCAAGAGTTAATTGACATGTTCTTCGACCAGTTCCTCGGCGATGTCGAGGACGAGGTTGGCGACCTGTCCGACTATGTGCGCGACGATGAGGAAGAGGCTTCTAGGCATAAGAATATGAGTCGTAGGGCAATGAGGAAGAGCACTTCTAAGCATCGCTCCGTTCGTCATGTTGCTTTGAATCCGGACGATATTGGTGCGTCTACCCGCCCCGAGGCTATAGAGCGGTTTATCGTTCCTGCGCTTGGTGATTTTGTGGATGATTTTGATCTTGATGCCATTGCCGATGAGGTGTTGGAGTATGACGAGCAAGACCAGCGATATTACAACAAGTTCCAGGATGATGATGACGCATTTTATGATGCGGTGAGTCGGCATGACAAGACCGCCTCTAAGCATCGCTCTGCCCGTAGGCAGGCGTTGAGGAATCGTAAGTAAGTTGGTTGGTGCAAGTAGACCTACGCTTGCGCTATTGATTGTGTTTGTTTCATAATAGTTGATGACTAGATATTGCATCTAGCATTGGTAAGGAATTAGGAGGTTTTACATGCCGAAGTCTAGGAAGATGACGCCAGAGGAGTTGCATCGGGTTGCGCGTCTTCGTGCTCGTATTGCTGCCTCTCGTCAGAAGTTCGCTGATGACGATGAGGATGAGGATACTACTGTTAAGAAGGATGATTCTGATCCCTCTGATAGTGATACTGACGACGATGAAGATAATTCTGACGATGAAGATAATTCTGACGATGAGACCGAGAAGGAGTCTCGTCGTGCCAAGATGATGGCTGCTCGTCGTGCCGCCCTTCGCCTTCGTGCCGCAAAGGCGCACAAGGTTGCTCTTGACGGTACTGACGAGAACAACATGTCTGATGACCTCGTGAAGTCTGACGAGAAGCCGTCCGGCGTTGAACAGAAGCCCCAGTCCGAGACGAGTGAGGGTGAGGATGAGTCTAAGCACCAGGACGAGAACGCCAATCAGCAAGATGCTGTGAAGGCTGCGCAGGTTGCTGTTCAGGCTGCGTATAATCTCTATGATGCTCAGGTTGCTCATGGGGTAATCGCGCCGACCGCTCGTAAAGCGTCTGTTACAAGTCAATATGTTAAGAACTATTCAGCTAAGTCCATGAAGTTTGCGACTGAACAGTTGAACAAGGTCAATTCCGTTAAGAAGTCGGCGGGTAACGTGCGCGTTACTAACCACAAGGCCGCATCTCTTAACGATCTTACCCGTGGGGGCGGGGATATTTCTTCCGCCTTTGGTCTTTATTAATTTTTCGAAAGGAGTTCTAAAGTGGCTATCTATACTAATATGACCCATGTGCATCAGAGTCGTACTATCAAGCCCGTTTACGGTTTCTCACAAGCCACCCCGCAGGCCGTCTATCTTGACCCTGCATTCACGGCGTCTGACGGGGACATTTTCCCTGGTTCCGTCTTGACTCGTGAGTCTGGCGGTAAGGTGACCCTTTGTAACGGGACCAAGATTCCGGCTGGTCTTTCCGGTAACTGGGTTGCGCCAACGTATGGTATTGATGAGATTCGTGGGGGTGCTGGCGATCTTGAGATGAGTATGTGGGTTCTCTCTCCTGACGCCGAGTTAGAGGTTACCGCGCCTGCGTTTGACACGACTGCTGCGTGGACTACGGCCAAGACCGAGCTTGATGCCGGTAAGGCTGTCTACCTGAGGTCGAGTACGACTGGTCTGCTTACGCTTGACCTCACTGGCGCGGAGGGTTCTCAGACTGACAATACTGTTACCGTTAATTCCATTGCTCGCCTGCTGGATGTTGAGTCTACCTCTTGCATCCTCATCGGCGGACTTCTTTAAGCCTGAAGGGAGATAAAATATGCAATCCAGAATCGCTAAACTCTCTGAAGACTATATCAAGGAGAGCCAGAATTACCCGAAGCACACCAAGTCCGAGCGTACTGCTGCCCTGAACCAGATCAAGAATACTGCTGTCGACAAGGCTGCTGCTATGAATAAGATCGGTCAAGGCTTCGTTGGCCCGGTCATGATGCGTCTCAAGTATGAGGGCATTGCGCGCAATGTTCTGACTGAAGATGTTATCGCTATTGGTGATGTGCCTGTTTACGATGTTGCGGACGAGATGGGCAAAGCCTATTTCCTTCAGCCCTATAACTCAGAGATCGCCGTTAGTCAGTACGAAGGCAAGCGTGTTATGTACCAGTTTGTTCACCTTGCCGAGTTCCCGACTGTCCAGACTCAAGATATGCTTGAGTTGACCATTGACATGCTTGACTATGCCATGAATGAGGCTCGTCAGCGTATCCAAGAGAAAGAGGATACCTACCTTATTACGCAGCTGAAGACTGCTGCTGAGGCGTTTACTCCTTCTAATCCTGACTTCGCTGGACTTACATCGCATGTTGTGTCAGCCTCTGATAGTTCGGGCTATTTCCAGTTCGCCAACTTCACGAATGCTTCGCGCATCTCTGCTCAGAACCGTTTGGATTCTAAGAACCTGCTTATGAACACAGCAGATGTTTACGATCTTTACAGCTGGGACTTGACCGCGACTTCTGTGAACTTCAAGAATGAGCAGTTCTCTAGTTCCGAGCCTATTACTGAGTTCGCTGGCTATCGTATTCTTAAGTCTGTCATGATGGATAAGGGCACCGCCTTTGTTCTTCCTGACTCTGATTACATCGGTCGTTTCCCGACCCGTCAGAGCATCCAGATTCAAGATAACAACAAGGCAGAAAACTTCGCTATCGGTGCTATCATGGACGAATTTATAAATGAGATCATCCTGAACCCCAACGGTATCGTTGAGGTTAAGAAGTCATCTTAGTCTTTTCGCTGGTAGATAGCTTGTTTAGAGAGGGGCCAGAAATGACCCCTCTTTTTTGTTGACTTTCTCCACAATATAACCTATAATAAAATTATAAGAGGGGAGTAGGATGGCTACTAAAAAATGTGATATATGCGGCAAAGAGTTTACAACTCCGGGGAATGGGAGAACATGTCCTGCTTGTCATACGCAGCATTGTGCTGTATGCGGCAAGGAGATTCATCTTACCCCCGTGGCCCTTTCTAAGTTTAAGAAACAGGGATTTATTACATGTTCGCGTGCTTGTGCTACTGAGCATACAAAGAGGATGTTGATGGAGACTGAAGGTATTACCAATGTATTTCAACGTCCAGAGGTGCGTGCGAAGTTGCGCGGGCCGCGCCATGAAAGCAAAGAAATACATGAGAGGCGTTGCGCGGTAAATCGGGAGACGGCGAACCGTCCTGAGGTGATAGCGAAGCGCAAGGCTACGAATCTCAAAAGATATGGCTATGAGTATCAGCTTCAGAGGCCAGAGGTTAGGGCGGCTACGGTTTCCGCAGAGACGATGGAGAAACGTAAGAGAAACGCGGGGCATAAGTACGGTGTTGGGTGCTATACGCAAACCGATGAGTTTCAGGCAAAGAAACAGGCTACATGTTTAGAGAAATATGGGGATGCGCACACTACGACCAAGTCTCGTAAAACCATTAAGAAGTACACGTCTCAGCATAGGGGGGCAAGTATCTCGGAGGTGGCTGATCATACTGGGTTGGCATACCATACTGTGGCGCAACAGCATGAGGCTTTTGGGCTTGATATTGATACGGAGGCTTCTTATTTTGAGGATATCATTGCGTCTTTTCTCGATGGGTTGGGCGTTCACTACGTCCGCAATGATCGTACCGTCATCGCGCCCAAGGAACTTGACTTCTATTGTCCCGATCAGAAGGTTGCTATTGAGGTTAATGACCTTGTGACGCATAACCTTGACTTCAATCCTTATGGAGGTGAGCCTAAGCCTAAAGGCTACCATTGGGAGAAGACCAAGGCATGTGATGAAAAGGGTATACGCCTTATTCACTGTTGGGAGCAGGACTTGCCCTGCTCAAATATAAAGAGTGGGCGCATAGGTTCGTGGGAGGTAATGAAGAACATCATCACTCACGCTTTGGGCATGAGCAAGAACCGTGTTTATGCGCGGAAGACCAAGGTTGTAGAGTTTCCGGCTACTGAGACAAAAGGCTTCTTTGATGCAAATAACATCAACGGGTACAGGCGGGCCAAAACTACGTATGCGCTTGTGCCGAAAGTAGTTGAAAATCCTGTGCCTGATGACATTTTGATGGGGTATGCGGTTGGCAATGCTTATTTTGGCAAAGGAAAGTATGATGCTGAGATAGCTCGTGGGGCGTGTAGGTTGGGGTATACGGTAGTGGGCGGGGCGTCGAAGCTATGGAATTATATCATCAAGAACACCGACTATGGTTCACTCATATATTACTGCGATCGCAATTTCTACTGCGCCACCAGCATGTCTTTCCTCGACAACGTCGAGTACGTGTCGCATAGCCGATCATTTTGGAATTACTTTGTGGAGACGGGCGAATTAAAGAATCGTGATCCTGGGCATGATAAAGAGATACGTCAGGCGCGGCGGGATGGGTTGGTGTGGGAAGTAGAAAATGCAGGTACCGATGTGTACCTCTGGCATAGAGTGTAGTATAATTCCTATTGTTGGTGTGGACAGATGAAGGGATTTTATATGAAGTATGAGAATAAGACGAATACGTATCAGTCATTTCGCGTTGGCACGCATGATGTAAATCTGGCCCCTAAAGGTGAGGTTGGTAGCTCTCTAGAGCTTTCACCTACCGAGGTCAAGGATGACGTGATTCAGTATCTCCTTTCGATTGGCGCGATTCAGGAAGTTAAGAAGATCGCTAAGAAAGTCAAGGATGAGGCTGAGAAGGTTGATGGCGAGGTAGTCTCTGAGGTCAAAAAGGTTGAGGATGAGCTTTCGGCAGAGGAGAAGGAAGTTTTGTCTGCTGCTGCCCCTACTGAGGTAAAGATCGGCGCTGATGTGCCAAAGTCTATGGCGGAGCAAACGAAGCCGGAGATTCCTGTTGTTAAGTTTGAGACAGAAAAAGGGCAGAAGGAGATTGCTGTAACGTGTGCTGCTACGTTGAAAAACGGTAAGCAATGTACTGTCGCTATCCCTGTGCCTGTTGGCGAGTTTGATGCGACAAAGCCTTATTTCTGTGGTCGCCATAAAGGGGAAAAGGCCGAGGATTATGAGCGTGTTAATGGTGAGTGGCACAAAAAGGCGTAGCTCATATCTAATCGGTGGCATGTAGAGCCATAGAATAATTTTTCTGCATATCAGTTAAGAATAGCCGTCCTATGTTAAGTAGGACGGTTGTTCTATACTGATAGCAGGAGGGTTGTTTTATGGTCAATACTTTTTCCGACCTGCCTGTTGGTGGTCAAGATGCAGTACAGATGATCCAGGCCATGTTTGGCGACCTGTTCGATAATAATGACTATGGCCCATTTCTTGGGGAGTTCACCAAATTTGGGCAAGATCGCATATCGCAGCTTGTACCTATAGCAATTGGCGACGTATGTTCATATATCGCTATCCCGTCAACGGCGGACTATTCTTATGAGAATTATCCCTATACGAGTTCGGCGTGGTACTATACGCTTATCCTCGCTCTAGAGCTTGAGGTTGTGCAGCATCTTGAGCGTTCGTATGTAGAGATTCCCGACACTTCTCGCGTTGGGGCTTCTGATGTTGTACGGCGAGATTATCTGACTCGTTGGCAGGGTTTAGCTTCTGATATTGAGAAGAAGTTGACACAGGCGACCCGCAAGCTCGCTCAAGAGACTTATGATGATCAGTTTGCATCTGGCGCATATGTCCGTACTCTTATCGACTTCCCCTCTTCTGCGAACATGTTTATTCCTTGGCTGTCGGCAGAGCGTAAAAATATCTGGTCGTGGTGGTAAATGACGTGGCGGACGGATGCGTATAGATCACGTGAGGTTGACTGGGTAAGGCGATCTGTCAATGACGGGCTGCGCTGGGCTGGTACGAAATGCCTGTGCAGGCAGATATGGACTTTGCAGGACTTTGAAGAGGGCAAGGTAGAGCGTTGCTCTTCCTGCTGGGATGATATTTTGAAACAGTCGAATAATTCAAGGTGCCTGTCGTGTTATGGGACTACGTTTGAGGGTGGTTATCAATCGGCCTTTGTAACGTGGTGCACATTGGCAGAGAACCAGCCTGTGGATACGAAGACTGAAAACTCTGGCGTGAGGCCGTCAGATAATATGGAGTTGAGGTTGCCTGTCAATCGCATATTCCACAATGGGGACATGTTCGCGGAGATAGTGGCCGAGGGCGATAGTGGAGTTACGAAGATAGGGCGGCTGTTTAAGTTAGATGGCCCAGTGCAGCAGAAAACGGTTCAGGGCTGGGTAAGCGATGATCATGATGATGCTGGTCGGCATATAGACCTTGCTAACATTATGGTTGAGCAGCGTGGAACGGTGAAAGAGATGCTACCAAGCGATTTATTATATAGCGATGCTGTAGCATTTTGGGGGTTGGCGGCTAATCCGTATATTGACGCAGGGGCTAATCAGGACAAAATCGAAGGCTTTTGATGGCTGATACCATGTACCAATCTACTCTTTATGATATTGCTAATGATGCTTGCGAAAAGGCATTTGTGTATGCATCGAGGGAATTAAAGACAATGAAGGGTGGCCGTTCTGCATTCTATCCGCGTGTGAACACGCAGAAGGGGACTGTGGGTATCGGGGTAATCCAACCATATCATTACCTCGTTTACCAAGAAAAGGGCTTTGCATCTTTCCCGATGAAGTGGGCATATGGCCGAGTTGTGAAGATGTTGGTAGATGGTAAGTTTATTTATCGCAAATGCACCAACTTAAACCAGTTTCGCACGGGCACGAGGGTTTATTGGGGACGGCAGGGGAACGGGCATTTGATTTCGCATACAGCGCAAAAAAGGTCATGGGTCCACCCTGGGCTAGGCCCGAAACGCTTTATGCGCGACGCGGTGAAGGATGCCGTGCGAGACGGGCAGAAGGAATTAGATCGAGCCATTATTGCAGATAAATATGAAGAGTTAGAGAATAAGATGGACAGGAGGTTATATGGCGGACGTTAGGAAATATGATCCACAGGCGGTATATGTTGATGATGGCGCGGTCGGATACTTCACCGCATGCCTGAAGGCGGGCGTGTGGGCGGTAGATGCTTTGATAAATTCTCCTTCGGCGCAGAGGGTTCATGGATATGATAGTATCCCGGTGCATTCAGAAGCTCCGGCAGAAGGACAAAGATATCCGTATCTTCAGATCGGCTATGACAACAAGAAGTTCGAGCCGACGACGCTGAACGAGTTGGCTGATATTACTTTGGCTGATGGTAGTTTGGCGCAGGTGGCATCTTATCGTTACGAGGGTGCTATTAATGTTGGAGTCTATGCCACCACTATATTGGAGCGCGAGCGGCTTTCTGATTGTCTGATCGCACAGGTTGGTATCAATCGTGCTTTTAGGTTGAAACTGCAAGAGAACGAGTGGATAGATATGTCTCCGAACATGGCGACATTGGCTTCGCCTGTGGCGAATGAGAGTTGGGGTGTGCCTTGGGACGACAACATTCAGACATGCTATCGTAATTTCGCGTTTCAGGTACATGGTGAGTTCTACTACAAGGTCACCGATACAATAACGTATCTTACTAAGGTTCAGGTTCGGCCGAGCATAGAGAGCTAGACTTTCGCCGTGCCAGGCACGATGTTAGAATTGATGAGGAAGGTTTAGAAGAGAGGAATGAGCTATGACTATAAGCTCTACATATAAGCTCCCCGGTGTATATACGTCCGAGGTCACAAGTACGCAGCTTCCGTCTACGACTACTGGCAATCCAGTTGTGGCATTTATTGGCCCTGCTATTGGGTACAAGACGGCTTCGCAGAGGTCTACCTTAACAGGGACTACGGCGGTGTCACTTTCAAACAGCGGTGCAAACTCATCTAGTGTGACTGTGACAGATGTGAACAGCGGTACGACCTATGGTGCCAATACTGACTATACGGTTACTTCGGACGCTAGCGGTGGCACCAGTGTTGCGCGTAAGTTGACGACTCTTGCGACCACAGCTACTACTGTTTCTGCGAAGGTGTTTACGTTCTATACGGCACAGCCGACGTTCAACATCCTCACTGGTGGTACAACCAATATTATTCCTGACGGGTATTTGATTAAGGGTACGGTAGCATGTACGGGGTATACCGAGGGTACTGACTACACGATTGATTACCATACTGGTGTATTTAATGTTACGGCGCAGACAAAGATTACGAATGGTACGAGCCTGACATTCTCGTTTGAGTGGACTACGGCAGAGCCTATCGAGCTGGTTGGTGAGGCAAGCTATACTCTCTCTCATCAGTATATTGCCAAGAATGGCCTCTCTAATGCTAATGGCTCGTATACTTGTACTATCGTTTCTTGTATCTATACGGACGCGAGTGGTGTTGCTCACGCCTATGGAGACACCCCTGGTGCTACTTCAGGGTATGTTGAGGGTGTTGACTTCACTATTGACTATACGACCGGCGAGATTGCGCGTACTGCCTCTTCTCGTATCCCGACGTTTGATGACAGTATCAATGACTTGTTCTATATTGCGTTTGCCTACTCTGCTATTCAGAGTGGTGAGGATGTTCTGATCTCGTATCACTATACCGATAGCGACTACAATACTGCGACGTATTTTGATTCTTATAATGCTTTGAGCAAGCAGTACGGCAATCCGTGGGATACGTCTACGGGCGAAATTCAGTCGCCCATCTCTATGGCTGCATATATCGCTGCTAAGAACGGTATGGGCGGCTGCTATGGTGTTGCCGTTGCGGGGACTACGGTAAACGGAAGTGCTACGACCTACACTGAGGCTGCTTGGGCAGATGCTTTTGAGGCTCTTACTCTTGTTGATGGCATTGATATAATTGTTCCTCTGTCAGGTGAAGCGGCAGTCTGGCAATTGGCAAAGGCACATATCACTACGATGGCCTCGAATGAGGATGAGCGTATAGCTGTTATCGGCGCTGATGGTAGTTCTACGGTAGTTGCGTCTTCCACGCTTATCTCTGACGCTGAGGGTTTTGATGACGAGGATATGTGGATGGTTGCTCCTTCCTCGTTCAAGTTCAGCAATCCCATAACGAATGAAGTCCAAGTTGTCCCTGCTTATTATATGGCTGCTGCTGTGGCTGGATATTGCTCGACCGTGCCGCAGTACACCCCGCTCACTCGCAAGGCGATTAGTGGTTTCTATGGGGCAAATGAAGCGGCTACGAAGACAGCTAAGACGAATGAATGCGCCAATGGTTTGATGTATGTTGATTCGGTGAATGGCGCGATGCGTGTTCTTCACGGGCGTACTACCTGCACCGATTCTATCGTGAAGCAAGAGGCGAACATCGTTCTTACGAAGCATTACATCATTAAGACTATGCGTGATGTGTTTGCAAACGGTTATGTTGGCTCAATTATTAACAGTACCACGCTGTTGGCTGTAAAGTCTGCGGCGCAGAGCGAGCTTGCCTCTTTGGTTGATAATCATTACATCACGAGCTATACGGGCTTGACGGTGGCGCAAAATGCCAGTGATCTTACTGAGGTTGATGTGTCGTTTAGTTATATGCCGACGTATGCGATGAATTATATCGACATCAGCTTCACGGTTGATGCTACGAGTACGGTTTCTTAGAAAAGGAGCAGATAGATGCCAGCAACACATGTCATGGTGCCTGGTGGCGGTAATACCTATATCCAGATAGGTACGTCCACAGGCATTACTCTAGAGTTTATGTCGGCGTTTAATGATCAGCCTGGCAAGGCTGTCGGTCAGGCCACTGATATCCAGCCTATCGGATCGGCGTATCCTATCGAGATTGCTACCCCATATGCCCAGGCGTCGGGTACTATCGCGTTGACCGTCTGGAAGACGTGGAAGGATGATGGCTGGGTATCTGCGTTTATGTATCAGAATGGCACGGATTTCGGTGATGAGAACCCGTGGTCGGGATATGCTTCTGCGCACGGGCAGGCTATCGGCAAGCCATGCGACCTTCGTGAGGTTCTTGATGCACAACGTCAACTCTCTAACAATATTGTGGTGAAGAAGGTTGAGAAGGCCAGCGACGGCAACGATTATCGTGTCGTGAAGTATGAGGGTGCCGTCATAACCGATATCGCTCCTGACGGTAATGTTAAGCAGGATACGATGACTTCCAGCTGCACCATTACGATCAAATATACGCATATTGTGACTACCACGCTATAGAGACGGTTTATAGGTGTTACGTTAGGGCGATTGATAATTGAGGTCAGTCGCCCTAATGCTATTTGCGTTATACTGATTTGGTAGTTGGCATGTTGTCGAAGGGAATTATATGAAGAGGGTACAGGGTACTGCTGAACATATTCCTGCTGAACCAGAGCATGTGCAAGAGAAGAAAATCCCAAAAGTTGTTACTCAACCTAAAGAGGTATTTGATCATCAATATCTTGAGCCATTGCGCGGACTCATCTTTTTGGGTAACTTGCAGCATGAGTATGAGCTAGGCGGGCATTCGTTTTTGCTCAAAACTATGAGCGAGGGCGATATTCTGCGTGTCGGGCAGTTGACGAAAGATTATCGCGGCTCCCTAAGCGAGTATGAATCACAAAGGGTTTATACCGTAGCTGCGTCGATTGTGAATGTTGACGGGAAGCCTCTATTAGAGCCATTGTCGGATGATGACAAGAAATACGATATGCTGTACGAGAAAGCGCAGGTTGTTAAGAAGTGGTACCCAGCGGTGGTTCACTTCCTGCATGATCGATATCTAGAGTTAGAGCAATCTGCTATTGATGCTACGATGGCACTAAAAAAATAATCGGGCTTGTTGACGAGGATAATCACTCTGCGAATATGGATATGGTGTTGGGGTGGTGTCGACAAGCATATGATAGCCATGTCCTTGTTGGCGACTTGTGTCAAGCACAAGTGCGTGCGCTCGATTACGCCAAGAGCAAGGAGATGAAGTTTTCGATTAGTCGTTTGGAAGCACTGCAGAAGCAACTAGGGAACATGATGGATACGTGGGTTGCGTTAGAGCATAATGATCTGTGGAAGGCGCGGCAAGGAGAAAAGGCGTCTAAGGCGCAGGCGGAGGCCGATGATGCAACTACTATTGACGCTGATACAATGGATGAGTTGCGCATGAAAATGCTCAAGATATAGGTGGTATAATAGGTTATATGTCAAGTACAATTTAGGCGGTATAGATGGCAGACGATTATGAGGATGTGGCGGTTGGGGCTTCACCCGATGTGGTGAAAGGTTCAATGGATATTCTCTCTAAGAACATGAGCGTTGGTCTAGAACAGCCTATCTCAAGTATTGATGCGAATGTGGCAAGATTGCTTGACGTAGCATTGCAGGGGTTCTCACAAGATGGTGGTGTTGTTGACAGTCAAGGGCTGACTGGTGGAGCTGTTTCGACTATCCAAATGTCTGAGGATGGCGCGAATAGTCTTTTAAGCGGTATTCGAGATATTGTGAAGTCTGTTGCACTCGAAAACCAAAGGGCGCAAGCGGAAGCGGCGAAGGAAACAACTCAAGCGACTCATGCCCATACACGGTCTACTGATAGACAAACAGAGATATTGTCTGCTCAATTCTCAAAAGAGGATATGGAGAAAGTCGAGCAACATAAACGTGACCAACAACAAATTGATATGCTTGCTGGTTTTCAAAAGCAGCTCGATTCTATTAACGACATTGAGCATCAGCGTCAGGTACTTGAAGAGCAGGGCGCGCAAGGGCTAGAGGGCGCTTCTGATGCCCGTATAAAACAAATGTTTAATGAGTATATGACAGAGCAACAAGCGTCGGCTACAGGCGAGAATGCAGAGATCGATAGGCGTAGTTCTGTGGGACAGAGACTTGTTAATACTGCGCAAAGCGGCAATTTGCAAAAGAGCATTAAGAGTATTGGGAACGGAGATATTTCTGGCGCTCTTGGAAGTCTAGGCAAGACGCTAGGGAGTTCTGGTAGTGGGGAAGATGCGGGTAGTGGCTTGGCGGGAGTGTTGGGCGATCTTGGTCTTGGTGCCGCTGGGGATATGCTGGGGTCTTTGGGCGGTCTTATTAGCGGCATTGCCGCGCCTGTAGCGGCTGTGACAGCGGGGCTTGCGGCTTATGGTGAAGCTCAGAATGTGATCGGTGGTTTGAACGCTACAGCGAAGAACCAGGGTTCAAACGACCTTACTGTTGGCGCGAGTATGAAGGCGCAGAGTGCCTTAACAGGGTTTACTACCGGTCTCACTGATAAGCAGGCTGAGCAGGTGCAAAGTGAGCTATCAAATAATTATTCAAAGTATGGTACGGATGAGTATAACCAAGGTTATACTTGGTCTGTGAATCAATATGCGACGAATGGCATTGACCCGAATGTAGCCGCGAAGATGTACACGAATATGATTGTAAAAGGTACTTCTACGATGGCCGACTTGAACGAGACTATGTCTAACTTCCAAGAGACTACGCAGAATACCGATCTATCTTTGCAGCAAGTACAGACCGACTTCACGAATGTTGCTTCGACATTGACTAAGGCAGAGGGCGGGAATACTTCTACTGCCGAGGCTGCGGCTTCTGAGCTGTCGGAGTATAGTACTACGGGTTCTGGCGAGCAGAGTCAAATGTTGAGTGGCGTCATAAGCCAGTTCAGCACGAGTGATGTTACGTATACCACGAAGGTCAAAGACTATATTAACCAGGGTAAGGATAAAACACAGGCGCAGGCTCTTGCGGCGTTCGATTTGTTAGAGAGTAATAGTGATGCCGCTGCTCAGAGTTTACAGTATGCGGCAGTTTTACCGCTTGACACCTATGCATCTGGGAAAACATTTATGCGCCTGTTCTCCGAGGCACAGGAGAGCGGCAATTGGGATGAGTTGACAAAAGAACTGACGGATGTTGTTGGTGGGAAGACTAGTGGCAACGGAGACGGTGTAGTGTGGGAAAACCTTGTTAGCGACTTAACGAAAATGGGTGTGCCCACCACGTATACTTCGTCTTCGTCGGGCAGTACTGACAAGACAGTGAGTAATCTGATAGGTTACTTGCAGGATGTCAGTGGGTCGTTGAGTAATATAAGCAATGGCACGACCGATGAGGATAATGAATCCTCAGAGGAAACGGCAGAAGGCCAGACTTTTGGGGAGCAAGGCTGGATGAATACCATTAAAATGCAAACCTCTCTTGAGAATGCGGCTGGCGCAGAGAATGATACGCTGAATTACTCGGTGAGCAGCGGCAACTTTAGTCCTACTAACAACGAGGATAAAGATACCATGCTTGGTATTTTGAACCAAGGCGGCGAATTGTCTGATGACACATTTAGTAACTTAACCGATGCATCGTCCAAAGAGATGACTAAGCATATATATAGTGACTATGAGACATACGCTAATGACAATGATAGCGCTCAGAGTTTTACGGATTGGATCAGTGGGGAAGGTAAGGATACTGTTGCTTCGGACATCAGTAAGTACAGTACAACATCTTCTGATTCAAGCACATCTAAAGTTACCGTGTCCTGTAGATGGACGGATGACTCCGCGCCGTATATCAAGTCAAAGGTTGATGCTGCCAATGAGCAGAGTCAAGCAGATTCCGGTGATAACTAATGGCTAATGCGAGTATTGGTGGGTACACACTTGATATCGACCCGTCTTCTGCCCAGTGGACATATACGTTGCGGACGAAAAGTATAGATACCTATGGTGGGCGCGTGATTCAGGTTCTAGGTTGTTCTATTGATAGTCTCGCTATTTCTGGGTACCTGCCGCCTGTGAAGGGTGGGGATTCTGCGCGGTGGGCTAAGATGGAAGAGTTTGAAACAAAAATTCGTGCGATTATGCAGGAACAAGCGGATAGTAAATCTTCGGTTACGTTTAACTATCCTGTGCTTGACTGGAACGGTAAGGTATTTCTGACGGGATATGAAAATGTCAAGTACGACGTGAAGACGACGGCAATCTCATACACTTTGAGCTTTCAGGTCGATAGTGGGTTTGGGGCGATCAAAACTGCCGCCAGTTCTGAGGGTCTTGATGTAATCCCTGATGGTGTTGATTGGGTGCGGGATGTTTATAATACTCCGACGGCTAGTTGGAATGATGTAGAGAAGGCTTTTAAGGAAGTTATGGATAGTGCGGGGACATCTATTGAGACTGAGTCTCTTTATGATTACCTAAGCGAGATAACGGCTATTGAGTCTAAGACCACGAGTAGTAGCTCTGGTACGAGCAGTGATGATAGCTCATCTAGTGATAGTACTGATAGCTCAAGTACATCAAGCACTACTAGTTCGACGGGTTCATTCTGGTCTACATGGTTTGGGAATGCGGCCAACATTCTTGATGAGGCCGCGACGGGGCTGGCGACTTTATAGTGGCTAGTAATATGCAGATAGTAGATAGGTCTATACACGGAGGTTATAGCTATAACGCCAAGCTTTCGTATAGCGGTGGTGACTTTAGCGTTAATGTGATTGAGTTTAGCTATCCGTGGGAATTGGCTAGTTCTGGCACTGCCAAAGGCAGACAGGCGCAGACTATTTACCCTTGGCGTGTTGTGCAAGGCAATTTGGCCGTAAAGTTACAATTTCGAGACGTGAATGAGTATCGGGATTTTGCCGAGTATGTTCGTGGCTACCATTTGGCTGCAACGCAGGGCAATAGCATGCCGAAGATGACCTTCTCTAGCTCTGTGATTGGGACGGGAGGCATCAGCTATCAGGTTATTATTCCCTCTGTGCAGCAACAATATCAATTTAATATGGCCCCTGCTCCGACCATCTCTTTAACTTTGACGATAGTCAAAGACATGATTGACACTGGTGATACAAGCTCATCGTCTATGACTGGCTCAGAAACCGATTTAACCGACTCATATAAAGCTACTGATAGTGATGTTGCTTCATCTGGGGATAGTGCATTTCAAGAAAATGGCACAAGCTAATGGATTATTTGGTTTATAGCCCTAGCGTGAGTGCTTATGCTGCTACGTATGGCAGTGATGGTACATCTACGTATTATGATTTAACGGATGACATTACGGGGTGTAATATATCGCGTAACCTAAGTGCAGCTTCCACTTTCACCTTGACCTTGGCAAATCCACAGCGCAAATATAACGGTGTGTTTGTGCCGATGGATAGAGTTTGTATCTATGCTTCAAAAAGCGATACTTCCCAGCGTTTGATTACAGGGTACATCACGTCTGTAAGTGCGTTCACACTTTATGAACAAGATTTCATAATTAGAGGTATTGATACGTTAGGGATATTGCAACGGCTGTATTGGGACCCTGACATAACAGCGTCTTATCAAATGGTCGAGCAAACTTATGGGGGGCAGGTTGACGCGGCGGGTGGATACGAAATGATCCGCGAGCTGCTTGAAAATGTGGGAGGGTGGAAAGCAAGTAGAATACATATTCAGGAGAGCATTCCACCAGAGGTTATAACTTGGGCAACGAAGTTGTATAAGGCGCAGAAGAGCGATTATGCAGATGCTGAAAAAATAATGAGCGATATCTATAGTGTTGTATCTAGCACTGGTTCTACTCTCACATCGTCTAGTTCCTCTTCAACAGACACATCAGGTGGTTCTGGTACTGCCTCAAATGCGACGGTTGAGAAGGCCGTAGAATGGGCGATAGCTATTGCAAATGATGGTTCTAACGGGTATGACCAAGCCGATAGGTGGGGTGATCATAGTTTCGATTGTTCTTCTTTGGTAATTCGTTCGTGTCAGGCTGTTGGATTAGACACGGGTGATGCGTCTACGACATATGATATGAAGGAAAACTTCACCGCGAACGGCTGGGTTTGGCATAGCATGGGAGATACGTTAGAGCGCGGGGACATTCTTCTGAGGATTTTAGAGCATACCGCTTGGTATATCGGCGGCAATCAGATTTGTCAGGCTTCTATGAATGAAAATGGTACTGTCACTGGCGGAGAAGTCGGAGACCAAACGGGGAAAGAGATAAAGGTTTGTGCATATTGGGATGATGATTGGGACGGCTTTTTGAGATATGGCGCGTAGATGGACTATTTAGCTTACAGCCCGCATATTGAGGCATATGCTTGCGTGATTGGGCAGAACCAGTCACGTACCTATTATGACCTTACCGACGATATTACCTCTTGCACCGTTATGCGGAACTTGAGCGCGCCGTCTACTTTTACGTTGACCCTTGCAAACCCGAAACGTAAATACAATGGTGTTTTTACCCCGATGGATTTGATCACAATTTTGCTTGGAAAAGACTCCACTGCACAGAAAGTGTTTTCTGGGTACATGACTTCTGTGAGCGCGTTTACGCTTTATGAGCAGGATTTTACAATAAGCGGCAAAGATGTTTTATACCGCTTGAAAGAGCTATATTGGGACCCGAATATCACGGGTTCGTACGAGCTGCTAACGGATGAAAATTCTACTCTGTCTGGGTGGAGCGGGTATAATGGAGAATTGCTAAAGTTACTTGAGGATGTCGGCGGGTGGAGTGCCAGCTCTGTTCATATCGGCGCACTGCCCCCTGAGGTTATGACTTGGGCGAAGAAACTTTATATGAGTCAGGCAAGCGATTATGCAGATGCAGAGAAAATTGCAAGTGCTATCTACACTGTATTACAATCTTCTACGGAAAGCATATCTTCGGGTAGCAGTAGTACATCCTCTGATGGCACGCTGACGAGCAAGCAACAGGCTATAGTTGATGCTTGCAATTCAACTCCAACGACGGGTGAGGGTTGGTGTGCGGCATGGGTGACAGACGTTTTCACAAATGCGGAAGGGGCTACAGGCGTCACTCCCCCGTCTGGGAATGCGGATGATATGGATGATGAGTATTGCTCCTCTACGGATGAATCTGCTATCAAAGCTGGTATGATTATCGCTGTTCACCCCTCTGGGGCAACAGGCAATACCTACGGGCATGTAGGTATTTATGTCGGTGGCGGCAACGTTATGCATAATGCAGATATAGTGAGGACTACCGCGCTTGACACGTGGATAAACACTTATGGCCCGAATGGCACGTATCATGGCGGGACGGCTAAATGGGGCTGGGTTCGCGGTACGGATTTGAGCAGCTGATGGAGTATTTAACTTATAGTCCGAATATACAGGCATATGCTGCGGTTAAAAATGACGGGTCATGGTCATACTATGATCTTTCGGATGATGTGACGCAAGCGTCAGTCCAGCGGAAACTTGATGGCGCGTCTACCTTTACGGTAGTAGTGGCTAATCCACAAGGCAAATATACAGATTTGTTCACTCCATTTGACCTTGTTCGGTTATATGCATCAAAAGATGGTACTCAGTACCCTTTGATCCTGGGATATGTGATATCTACGCAAAAGTACCAACTCTATACAGACAGTATCAAAATTAGTTGTATAGACGGCATTGGGCGTCTACAGCGTTTGTATTGGGACCCTGATATAGTTGCATCACAAGAGGCTATGGGGTATGGTCAAACTGGTTGGAACTATTCTCGTTTAATAGCGTCATTGGTTTGTGATGCCGGGGGTTTCCCTTCTGATATGTTCCACATCGGAACTATTCCACCAGAGATTATGACGTGGGCTAAGAAGTTATACATGTCTCAAAAGCAGGACTATGTAGATGCTGAGAAGATAGCAAGTGACCTATACAATGTGTTATTAACTGTTGGTGTGAGCACAAGTTCGTCTGGTTCATCGGATACTGCTGATGCTGGGTTGACAGCAGGGGCTTCTGTTACAATCCCGGATGCTTATGGTAATGGCGGATATACGGTCACTCTTTATGACGAGTTCGACGGGAAATGGGCGAGTGGGACAAATCAGCAGGCCGTTGATGAGCTGTGGGACGCCGACGGTTCGGTGTTCACTAACGGTATAGCAACTATCGATGGTCGGTACCTGATTGCCTGCACTTCGACGTTTGGTACTGTAGGTGATAGAATTACATTTGTGTTGAGCGACGGTACCACGATACCAAGCATCATGGCAGACGAGAAGAATCAGAGTGACCCTGGATGCAACGAGTGGGGGCATGACGACGGGCAATGCGTCATCGAGTTCGAGGTTGAGACCTCATACTATTACCGGTATGGGAATCCTGGTAATAATGGCTGGTATGAGGAGTGGAAGGGCAAGCGCGTGTGCAGTGCGACCAATTACGGTTCAGTTCTTTAGGAGGGCAGTATGGCACTAGGTACATATACGGTTCCAGATTCCTCTAACGCGGGGGCCGATGATTCTTGCAAAGGCAGCGGGTCATACGGGGAGACTCAAGGGTTACAGCTTGCCTTCGCAAATGAGCTTAATGATGCGATGACGGATGTGTCGGATGATGGCTTGACCATTACAACAGGTTATTCAGGATACGTTTCTCTTAAGTCTGCTACAGACTGGGCGGATAACGGCAATGGCTCTTTCTTGAGTGCTATCGGGTATTTCGGTTGGGGACTTGCTGCCGAGATTGAAAACATTGATGATTCATCATATACGGGTAGCAACTATACATCAGATATTGAGTCTGTGATGAGTTCGCACAATCTCGAGATATCGGGCGATAGCTCAATCTCTTATATCAGACCATCCTTGGTGACCGTTAGCTCTGATGCAACGGCGGTTACATATGACTCTACGGCTACCACATCTAGCTCCACCTCTTCTAGCTCTGCTTCTGTCGGGTCGATTGCATATTTCTTCTCAAATCAGTATTCTTCGGTTAAAGATGAGACACTCGCTAATACGCTTAAAGGTAATCGTGCCTTGGCAAACGACAAGACATTGTGGTCATACGTGTCGGATGCTGTTTCGCAATCATTGAGGGTGTGTACGTCTGGGCCAAACGGTGAGTTTTTGGCATGGTACCCCGATTATTGGGGGCAGTATGAGAACAAGACTCCATATCTAGAGTTGGCAGATATTGAGCTACAAAACTTGACTATCACGCAAAGTGATAACGATTTCTACAGTCATGTGTATTGCAGCGGAGTAACAGCTAGCGGTACATCTGTGCCATATCCTTATACGCAGGGAGTTGTGAGTATCGAAAGTGATCCTGATGCGGAACTATCCAGTTACACCTCAACAACGGAGGATTATGAGGTGTCCGATGAAGTTTCGGCTATCCTTAAAGAATTAATCTATATACCTGATGGGGATGAGTGGAAGTATACTCCTAAAGAGTTATATAGGCGCTATGGGGCGCGCCCATTGCAAGAAACATGTAAGACTGTGATAGAAGATCAAGGCTCTGGTACCGAGAATAACTTTGAGGATAACCCTTCATATATATTGCCGTTTTTGAAAGCTCTAAACGACTTCATGAAGCATTGGGCGATGCAATATACTGCCAGTCTGTCTATAACGTTTATGCCTGAATTATTCCCTGGTTGCCGTATCAACATTGCGAGTCTTGGTATATCGTTATTTGTTGAGAGTGTTACGCATAATATGGATTACCAGACTGGGTTCACCACCACGGTCACGTGTTCCTGCCCCATTGGTACACTTGTCCCTGGCATGGTTAATACATCGACGGTGTAGCATGAGTAATAAAAATGGCTATACACAGTACTTGTATCAAGACTTGGCGCAGGTGACCGCCCTTACGGGGACGGGGGCAACCTGTACGACAACTTATGGTTCGATCATCACAATTCGTTGGGCGTGGAGCAAGCCTGACCCGTTGCCGAAGATAGGTGAGAATTGGTATATCGAGGAGTTCACGTCGGCGCGTTGGCGTTTTGTGTGCAAGGCTAATTCAGATACCTATAGCAGGCTTTCGTACTGGCTTGATGTAGATGGATTTGCCGCAATAGGGCGAGAACGTCCTATTGTGGACGATATCGCCACCTCTGATTTCGATGGGGTCTATCTTACTGTAGCAGCTGATGGTCGTGTGCTATGGAAGAGTACTGTTGCTACCGATTATGGGTTAATCGTTGACAGCGATCATTTGTCGCAGCTCATGTCTCGTCTTTCAAATGCGGGGGTAGCTGTTGTCTTTGTGGTTGCGTCTGATCTGTGGAATGATGCGTCTAATGCAACGCAAAATGCTTATCAACAAGCTACGATAGATAGCACGGGGAAGGTTACCCCGATTGAACGCATTTCATACTCGGGTGCTCAATCGGCGGTTGTTTCTCTAATCTCTGAGTTATATACCTCTTACGAAACGATGGCGCAGGGTGTGTGCTTTACTGATTTTCGTGAGGGTGGACAGTATGCGGATTTTTCTGCTGCTGCGACAAGTGCGTTTATCAAGGACGGCGGTGAGATTCCGTCATGGGGGTTGGCATCCTATGACGGGACAGATGGATGGTGGGCAAGACGCAAGAAGTGGGATGCGTTTCAGGCATCACAACAAGAGGCGTTTCTTGATGCGATTCGTGATGTGGTTGGGAGTTGGTCGGTCGGGATTATGGCTCCTGACAAGGTAGCGTGTGTTGGCGATGGTTCAGAACAGCTAGGATGTATGAGCACTGGCTTAAATGATAGTCTCGGTGATCAAGGTTGGAGTAGGGTTGGTTTCCCCCTGTCATACCAGCGTGGAGCGGACAACGCTAGTGCGATGCGCGCTGCTGAGTCTATTATCGCTTATGGTATAAGGCTGGCCGGTGATTCATTGTTCGTCCCAGAGATAGATTTAGACTGGGTGGATTCGTTTGGCGCGCTTTTTGCGCTATTGGCTAAATATGGGGTGACAGAGGTTGTAGTCTCGAGTTACAGCAAATGGCAGATGCTATCTGATAATGATGTCCTTTCTTTGTCAAGCGCGATGGATGAATATCGGGTGAGTGCTATTTCGAGTCTTGATGCAATCGGCGTAGTGGTATCAAGTGATACAGAGGAGATCGCGTATTATGGCAAGGACGAGAGTATTCAATACCGAGAGATATTTGTGGACGTGTGTTCGCAACTCTTGAATAGGTTACCTCATAAATTACAAGTTTTCTTCGATTCTGATATTGAGAGTCTTTCATCATCCACTGGCGTGTCTGTATTTGTTTTGTGCGACGTCCAAAATATGAGCGATGACGCTGTGAGCGAGGTACTGAGCGTCATTACGACTGGGGCGCAGAGGGTCGTTCTGTACGGTCGTTCTGGGATATATGCGGAGGACTCACTAGAAGAAAGATCAAGTGATCCGTTTGCTGGGACGTTCAGCGAGGCGTTTTACGGTGAGCGAGTTTATTCTGATTATCTTGAGTTCAGCGGGAATGTTGCGGGCGGAGATGTGAAATACGCGTTGATGGCTGATAGCAATGGGTCTGTTCCTGTCTTGGGCGAGGCTATTGCAGAATCGGTTTCAAGTGATAAGAGTGCGACTGCTCCCTTGATGGTTGACAATCGTAACGCGTATTTCGCGATTGATCCAGGCGAGGATGATATGCTTGTTCCTGCAGTGGGCGAGTTGGCCCTATATGCGATGGGGAGGGATGACGAATGAATGGTTTGAAAATTACAGATGGCGATCTTGCGCTGCAAGGCAACGGAGATGTTATTCAGATCAGTGGAGCGGAGCGTATAGCGCAAGAATTGTCGTGCTGGCTTCTTGAACCGCTTGGTTCGGATAGGCTTTATACAGGGTTTGGGTCTGATATTGGCGACCAAATCGGGACTATTATTGATAGTGATGCTTTGCTCGCCGTTAAGACAGAGGTTGTTCGGGTGGTGAAGAACTATATTGCATATCAACAAAATCAGATGACGAATGCAAAAGCAGATAATCTGACCGATTTTGTAAATGCGTGGAACGAGGATGATATTATATCTACCATCAATTCTGTCTCTGTAACGTCGGATTCCACTACGGTAACTGTGGTGGTATCATTGACTACGGCAGGAGGTAGTTCTGTCACGGTTACGCAATCGTCATAAGGAACGCTAGATGGCAACTACGACAAGTTATCAAACTGCGATGATTAATCGCTTGGCGATTACTGACCCACAGTTGAATACGGCACTTGGTACCCCTGTGCGGAATATCATTGAGGCTGTCGCTGAGCAGTTGGCAGGATATGATACTGATGTTACTGCTACGAGCACTCTTTATTCTTTGAGTTCTGTATCTGGAACGGAACTCGACTATTTAGTCGGGCAGTTCGGATTCACTAGACAAAGTGCTAGGGCAGCGCGTGGCACTATTCGTGTCTCCAGAGACAATACCGATGCTGCGTTGGAGATACCGTATGGTTCGCAGTTCTACAAGCCTGCAACCTCTACAACTACGGCTGTCTATTTCCAGACTACCTCGTATCAAAAATTGGCTATTGGTGTAACAGCAGCTAGCATCTCTGTTATTGCTACGGTGACGGGTGCGCAGGGCAATGTAGCGGCGGGTACCGTTACTAGTTCTACAGGGTTTTCGTCTTACGTGTCGGTCACGAACAAAACGGCTATGAGTGGCGGCAGGGATGCCGAGAGTGATGCTGATTTGCGCACTCGTTTCCTTGATACCGTTTTCCGCAACGAGTCTTCTACTAGCGACCAGTACCTTGCTCTAGCACTTGCCGATGCGTATGTGTCACGTGCTGTGCTGGTTGGGCAGGCTTCACGGTATTCTGAGATTGTTCAGGCATCCGTATCGGGGACTACTGGTACCGCTTCTGTGAGCGCTACGAAGTTTGGCGCAGATGTTGCCTCTGTGCTAGATACCCAAACTCGTTATTGGGTGACGAAGACCGACAGTTCTACGCAGCTTGCGCGTGGAGAGTATCAGGTTTCGAGCGACGGCAAAACGGTTACGTTTGTGACTACCGAGACGGCAGAAAGCGTTGGCCCCGTGGTATTGGGAACTACGTATAACCTGTCGCATGCCCCTATCGCTAGTCTCGTCGTAACAAAGTCTGATGGTACTGTCTTGAAAGCGGGGAGTACGGCGTACACGTGTGACTTGACCGCTGGCACTATTACGATACCCTCTACGTCTACCCTCTCTGCTGGGCAGACATTGACTGCCACCTACTACTATTTGCCTGAGACAGATGGGGAGTTCTTTACCTTAGAGTTTGACTATCTCTCTAAGCACAATCGCGGCGGTGTTAAGACGGTTGACTTGTATGAGGATGGCAGCAACTCCACTCTTGAAACTGACGTGCATTATCTGGATTGTTCAAAGCTAATTACAAGCACCAACCAGTCAACGTGGCAGCATGATGATGGCACATTGCCGACTGTGGGAGATGTGTATATCCCCCTTTCATACCAGCCTATGATCGGTGATACTGGGTCTATCAATGTTGGAGTCAGCACTATCCTTTCTCGTTCTGGATATAACACTGCGGATGTTGCGTCTTATAAACTTTTGTATGACGTGTCTAGCGTTGCAGGGTCTTCACGAGCGGCAGATGCTATTGAGCTGCTTGGTACTGTGGCTACGACCAATGGTGTTACGAGCTGGACATGTGCCAACGACTCTTCGATTATCTTAAATGATAAGTGCCCTATGAGCATCCCGTATTACTATGACAGTGCGGTGTCTGAGATACAGACGCTTGTCGACGCACAGAGCGTAGTCACATCCGATGCTCTAGTGCATGAGACTCCACAGCGCCATGTGTGTATCTATCTGACGCTCATGTACTCTACGTTCCCTCGTGCTACGGTTACGAACAATGTTAAAACTGCGGTACTGGCATGGGGCGATGTCCTTGGGATTGGTAACGCGGTTCAGGTGAGTGATATTCTTACGGTAGCGGCGAACATCTCTGGTGTTGATAATGTGAGATTGGCGAAACAAACTGACGCGGCTGGGGCTGTGGGGCCAGACGGTAAGACTGGTGCTTATGGGATTGTTGAGTACCAGCGAGACGGTACGACTATGAAGCAGCGTCTTGATGACGATTTTATCCTTGCTCAAAATGAGATCCTGGATATTATCGAGGTTGGTTGCTATGCGCGTTCACAAAGGAACTGGGGCTAATGGCAGATTGGCGCAAAATACGAGCAGCACTTTCTCGTGAATATCTGGACTTCTTGCCTGAGGAGATTTACGACAAGTCTGATGGCTCTCATATCGTGCGTATTCTCGATGCTTTGTGCGGGGATTCTGGTACGGGCGGCATACGTAAGCGTCTGTTATTAAAGAGGCTTCAAACTTCACTTTCGACAACGCGATATGGTGATCTTGACACTGTCTATAGTCAGCTTTTTGATATCGCTCGATTGCCAAGTGAAGAGTATACATATTCTAGTGACGCTCTTTTGACAACGGCAGAACTTGACGAGATGGCTGCGAAGGATGCTCATTATCGCACTCGTATTTGGGCGTACATGACATCATTCATGTATGGCGCAACTGTCGAAGGCTTGGAGCTGTGTGCTAAGGCTGGGGTCGGTGATGATTGTCAGATTATTGATCTTACAAAATACTGGAGGTCTATAGGTCTAGTTGAGGGTGAAACTGACAATAGGCCGCTTACTGACGGTTCGGCTATGGTTAATAATGGCTCGCGTTATCTTGTCGTGGTAATGCGCGATGCTACATTGACAGCACAGGAGAGCAAGTCCATTTGTGACTGTATGGCTAGGCTTGCTCCTACGGATGCTAGGTTTGACCTTGTTACGAGAGATCAGGTCGGGGCATGTCTTGGGTTAACCGATATTAGCGATATTGAGAGAACGATACGTTCTGTTGACGCAAGTACAAACTGGTGGGAAGTGCTTCGTTATGTTACGGGGCGAGCCGATTGGGATTATAAAAAGTATCCTAGCCTGTGGATAGAACCGAACGTTAAAAAAGAGGCTCCGCGTCAAGCTCTTGTAGACCACCAGGAAGAGAGTGATGACTACACCTATCTAGCTAGTTCGTGCGAGGCTTCAACAGAGCATATTGGGTACTATGACGCGATGCAGCAATCTTTGTTCTCATCTTTGACTGGTACGGGTTCGGATGACCTGAAACTTGCCAAGTATGCCCTGTCTAAGGTTTCGAGTAGATGGTATACGTCGAGTTTTTATGGCGGAGACGCTACCGTTGATTTCTCGTATCCCATTGATCTCGTTACCGAGCTAACGAGTGATTCTGACGAGAGTTCGCGTGGAGTGCGTTTCTGGTCTTCTGCGGAGGCGTTGACGGGTGATGAGTGGTTGAGAGTTGACCTTAAACGTACCATACCGATGAATACTCTCAAGTTTAATATGAGTTGTAAGCCGATTAAGGCTACCCCCTATGCCGCTTCTGCTGTTGACAGTAGTGGTGAGCCGATATGGGAGCAGTTAACGGATAGTGAGGGGCGCGGGCTGTCGTATACGTGTCGTAGCTGGGGGGCGTCTGCTGTATCTGGGGATATGGTTAGCGTGTCGTTTAAGTGCTCTACGCTTCAGGCGAATTATTTCAAGATTATTTTTTCAAGACTTGACTCCCCGTATAAGAAAACGCTTAACTCTAACAGTGTAGTTGAGGTTGAGACTTTCCCATATTCAGTTGAGATTGCTAATCTCCAAATTGGGCAAGACGTATTTGCAGAGAGTGACTATCGAGACGCGGTATATCTTGACCCGTTCGGCAATAAGGTTGAAACTGCTCTTAAGACTATGAGCGCGAGTAATGTACTCGTTGATGATGATACATGCTGGGTGAGCCAACCTGATCTTGGCGCAGATGCGGTCGAATATCTTATCCTAGATGTTAGGGATAGTAGTGGCGCGGCGCAGAAGATAGACTATCTTGACATAGACTCTATTTATGATGGTTGCCAGATGAATATTTATTCTTCCGATGATCAAGAGACGTGGACGCCATATCCTGGTGTGTACTCTTTACAGAGTGGCAGATTTTCTATTGCTGCGCGTACTGTCTCGTATATCAAGTTAGAATTTACAAATCTGTGCGCGATCCCGTATGAGACGATAGCAAGTGGCATCGACGTGGAAACACGGTTATTCCCCTGGTCGGTGAGGAATGAAGTAGCTACAGAGACAAGTGCAGATCGTGAATTGTCTTCTGCGGCAACTTATTTGACTACGGCGGACGAGTCTTCTGCGATTAATAACTCTACTTCTGATTCTGTTGGGCTTTCTGAAGCCTACGACGAGTTGGATAATAAAGCATACAATGTTTCGGAAGTGCTAACGTCTAATTCATATGCTTCTACTTTTGGGAGCAGTACGTATCGATCTATAGGTGACTCTGATGTATATGGTGCGTATGGTACCGACATGGCTGTTGAGCAGAGTTTGACAGCTAATACGCAAGATGTTACGGCTATCGATGAGCAGGGAGTGGCGTATTTCTTCCCCGATGTAGGCACGCATGATTACGATATCCGCCATGATAATCGTACTTATAATCTCGCGTATATTGTAGGGATTCGGTATATCAAGGTTGGGTTGAGCGGGTCATTAGTCAATTTTGATGGGACAAATGCTTTTGTAGTAGACCCAGCAGATGATCGATATGTGCATGAAAATGCTGGGTGGACTACAGACGGCGATATGATGAAGCCTGGTAGTTCTTCTATATGTTCATTAGAGACTTCTGATATTGCAACTGCGATGCCGTTTAGAACGTTTGACTTTGCTGTGAATCAAAGTGAACCGGACGAGAAGTTCGACTATCCAAGTGACTTGAGTAAGGAGTGGAGCGGGGTTAATTCTACCGTTTCATCTGAAGAGTTTGGCACAAATGGTACGACTTTGATGTGTACTCCTGGCGCGGCTGTGGGCTATGGAATTACTTCTGACTCTAAACTTACACATAGTGAGTCTATTGCCAAGATGCAAGTTGATATGTTTACCGAGGCCGATGGGAAATGGCAACTAGAGTGCGTCGACACTTACGGTGAGCAAGTATTTTCGATGATCTACGATGTGCCAAAGCGCACTTGGACTACTGTAGGTACGACATTCACTCCACAGCCTGGTGGCGGATGGTGGAATAGGGACTATTCATATCGTGTCGCCTTGCCGCTAGATGGCCCATTAGTTAAGGGGCAGAGTGTATTTCTCCCCGTTATTGATTATGCTGCGCTCAAGACGGCAGGCATAGAGACGGGCAGCACGATATTCGATATGAAAGACCTGCATATTATTTACTTCAACGGTATTAGTTGTGAGCCTATTCCTGTAGATATTACCGGCAATGAGCAAGTTTGGTTTAATATCCAACAGGATGTGCCGAGTGGGGAAAGTGCGGACGGTGCGTACCATAGAGATGTTGAGGAGTTCTACGGTAGCTATTACTTATACTTTGGAGATAGTGCAGAGACAGATGCACCTGACAACGACTATACGAAGTTGTTCACAAGTGGGGATGGGGTGCTTGCGGGGGCGATACAGAACACCATCGGCACCACGTTCACGAACGACTTTGACTCCTATGAGTTGGATGATGTCTACCGTATGCCGGATGGAGCAGGATATCTGACTCTGAACCTCGATATAGCCAATGAGCCGTTGGTGAAGGTCGCAAGTGGGGCGAGCGGTACGGCGGACGTACGCTATCTGCTTCAATATGAGGATGAAGAACACACAATGTCCCTCTACTTTTACGAGAAGCAATTGTTCTTCAAGATAGTCGAGCAAGATGGGTTTGAGAACCTATATGTTTCCCAGGCGGGGGCTATTGATACCCTGCTTACTTCTGCTACAGCGAAGCTACTTGTTGCATGGGGTGCGCGGGGTTCAGCGCAGGTGTATCATAATGGTGTCATAGACACGACGGATACGACTCATAGGCGTGAGATGAGACTTTATTTGTCTGATGGTACGGGAACGTTCAGCGGGATACCTTGTATCAACAATGTTTACGATGAGATTAAGTATGATAATGGTTTGTACTAGGAGGGGCACATGGCCTACACAGATAGCAATACCAAATGGAGCTTCTCGGTGCCGCAGGCGGGCGAGACTGATGATGTTGAGGACTATACAAAGCATATCGAGGCTATAGACGCCGCGCTTGTTACGCCTGACAATAAGGCGCAGCTTCTTGGGCGCGGTGCTTCTAGTGCTACGGTTACAGATACAACATACGTTAAGGATAATTATCAAACCGAGCTTGCGGGCGAAGACGTATATGTAACTAATTTGCATAAGCACCCTACTCCGACTAGGGTGCCTCTCGCGGATGACGCGACAGAGGCCGAACATGCGAAAAAGGCGACAGAGGCAGATGAGGCCGATAAGTTGACTACGGCGCATACCATTAACGGTCTTGCTTTCAATGGTACGGCAGATATCACTATTGAACCTGACAACATCCCTCTTTTGAATCGAGTGTATTGGGGAACTGTTAAACCTGCCTCCTATGGCGGGTTTAGGTCTAATCTTCATGCAGGTGATTTATATGTGGAAATCTATGACTAGGGTTTGACATGAGTATCCCGTGGCAGGCACATGTTCAGGCGAACGCTCGCCCTGAAACTTATTACTCTTACTCTGTGAACACAAGTAATCGCACTTCTACAAGCATACATGTTCAACTTTTTGTATCCTTGCACATGAGATGGTGGAGCAGCTACTATTCGTTTAAGATCGCTCATGAGTGTAAGGTGAATGGGGTTTATCAGTACCAGGATATCAAGACGACGAGATATATGTGGGGGCACCAGTGGGAAGGCTCGTTCTATGAGGGTGACCTATGGTGGCAATATGGCACCTATGACTATGATGGCACTGCTTGGCATGGCCCGTTCTGTGTGTTCGACGCTGATGTACCCATAGGGGTCGATGACACCAATCTCCATATTATCCCGTGTATCACACAGCCTCCTATCACTGGTATGGGCGGCGATGGCATCTACGCCTGGAACCACCAGGACGTGAACAACTGGGCTGGGGCTGGTGGTTGGTGGCGACCATTTGGCGAAGATGAGCAGATCGGCTCTTATGCGTGGAACGGCCATCATTATGATGGCTGTTGGCTGAATAACCACTACTTGGAAGAGTTGGATAATGCTTATGTCGGGGCTTATCCACGTCCAGATGTTCCTCCTAATGTGAAGATAACCCCTAGTCGTATTAATGTGGCAAAGCAGGATACGCAATGGGTGACTGGCACTTGGGGTGCAGCGCAAAGGGCGAGTAGCTACCAGACGTTTATCTCTTCTGTGGCAGACGTGGCGCAGAATCAGCAGGTGTATATGGGTAACGTGAATGCCACGAAAAATAGGTTCTTATGCCGCCCTTGGACGGGCGCGGATGAGCTATTTGATGGCGCTAAGTTTTATCTAGGTGTTAGAGCGGTAGATAGCTCTGGCGTAACTTCTCGTAATGATCAAGATGGTATTGCGTGGTCTAATTCTGTGACCTATTTTGAGATACCATCTCAATCTCCTAATGTGGGTTATTTGATAGGGCGCAAAGGCACGGAGGATGAGATATTGTTCCGTGGCGAAAGTGGCGCGAAACTATACTACTCTGGGCAGTATGACGGATCATATCCCATAGCCAAACTGCGGCTGTATCGTGAAAGTGATGGGGCTACGATTGATTGGACGCCTGGGGAGGCTACGACAAGTGTTGGGAAGAGTCTTCGGAAGATGACAGTTCCTGGTGTTGATAGGCCGAGGGAAGAGCGTGTGTGGGAGCTGCGAGCCTATAATACGAAAGGCCGTCCAGTCTACCTTGGCGGGGTCAAGGCTAACGGTTGGCTGAAGATAAATGTGACCTACTATGGCGGTGTGATATATGTCTTTGACGGTGAGGAATGGCATGAAGGCATATGCTATGTATATGACGGGACGAGCTGGCATGAGTCTGATGCTGTGCATGTGTATACAGGTAGCGATTGGAAGACTATATGAGTACGAAACTCGTTATAGGTAATGCTCTTGATCGAGTTCATCCTCTGCGTGGCGTGATGAAGGAGATACGATTCGGTAGAGGCAACCTTGCTACTACAGGGGCCAACGAGCCACATGCCAACCTCACCCCATTTTTCGCCAACTCCCTTACAGACACGTCCTACTGGTATAGCACCGACACGAAGCACATCACGCAACTTACAGACGGATGGGCACACATCGCCTGTGACAACTCATCAGGGACCGCGCAATTATATATTGACTTTGTACCAAAACTCATCGCGGGAATAAAAGCAGATGTTGGATACTCTTTGTTGGTAGAGTTCCGCAATATAGACGTCGCTGCTGGTAACCCATTTGTTGCACTATCGCAAGTTACAACCAATCGGCAGATGGCCCCGGCATCATCAAAGTATTTCTATCTTTCATCCATAGCCGATGGCGCTACATTCGTGCCAGAGACGTCAGTTGCGGCTCCATATGATACCAGTGTCATACAACTTCTGTCATCGTATTCGGGCATTCCTGCAGGGGCTTCCTGCTCGTTTGACCTCCGCCTCTCGCTCTATGAGGGTACATATACGGGAGAGTATGTGCCTTATGCGACGCAATATGACTATTCGTTTCACACTCTTGACTTGGATACATTCGAGTCTACGTTCCCGGCAGGGCAGGATGTGTCGGTGAATCGCATCTCCGAATTCTTCATTAATACGAACGATAGACGCATGACGAGTAATGCTAATTTGTTTGTTCCTTTGACTTCTACGACTGGAGATAAATACTATTGGCGTCAAGATATCGACAAGATGGTGTCGAAGGCTACTGGCTATCGCAATTATGGGCAGGGCACGGACTCAAATGACGATATAGGTGTTTCATTTAATCTTACTAAGGTCACGGGCGCACAGGATGACGCCGTATGGTTTGACAATTCCCTGTTTAACGTGTCTGATCTTCTTTGGGAGTTCAACCCTACGGGCGGCGAGGGAAGATGGTATCAGCTTTATATGTTGCCAGGGCGCGAGACATGTAGGGTGACGCTCCCTGAGTCTACGAATACTCTTAGGGCGCGAGTGTTGTCTAACGATATGCAAACTTGGGTGCAGAAAATGGGCATATGGCCCGTTGCCGACTTACAGAGACGTGATGCGTCTGTGCTTGCGTGGGCTACACCTGGGGTAGCTACTGACAGTTACAACTATGTGACATGGAACGCACCCACGGGTGGCATTGGGGCTATACTTTATACCGTTTATGATTCTTCTGGGAATAAGTTGGGCACCACTAGGTTCCGTCATTGGCAATTGGCGAGCGGTGTTACGGTAGGGCACGTTGTCGCGGCTGACAGTATGACGAGTATAAGCTCTGCTACCTAGAAAAAATATTCTAGTTCCTTATCGTTTTACGTGTGAATAGTAGTATAATACTACCTGTTCCAGTAAAAACGATAAGGAAAGGTTGAGTCATGGTTGAAAAGTATGCGGTTACCGAGGGTGCATTCAGCGGATTATTCCACGATGTATTTGGCGGTAGCGCATTGGCGTTTGCTGATGCCGTTGCAAATGGGCACGGTTTTAAGGGTGAGGCGTTTTCTATTGATGCTGATACCAGTTATGTTTATGTAGACGATGATGGTGTTTTGGTCAGTGTTAAGAAGCGTGATGAGTAGTGCAAGCCCTCCTAACACTATCGGACAGGTTTAAGGAGCAGGTACGGGTCATAACAGATGACCCGCATTTCGCCTTTACCCACTCTAAAGATTTCACCGAGGATGGCACGATAGTCAACCAGAGTGAGATTATGCGGGTGTGCGAGGAACTTGCGGAGCAGTATGATTTGTGTGTGGATGAGGGCGCAGCACAACGGATAACAGAGTTATGCGCAGAACCTGAGTTTTCGACGCCGAGTTTGCATTTGCCTGATGGGTTTGTCTTGAAAAAGTTTCAACGGCGGTGTTTGAACACCCTTGAAAATAGACCGCTAGCGATGATCCAAGCGTCTTGTGGCACGGGTAAAACGATCATGTCTACTGCCATGATGTGCCGAGAGTTTGATAAGGGGCATATTGACAGAGCGGTGGTATGGTGTCCGTCAACACTTATAGGCGATTGGGTTGAAAACATCCACCAGTTTACGTCTTTGTCGGTTGCCACGGTAAATGTGAAGCGACCCCCGGCAAAACGTCAGGAGTTCTATGAACATACAACGGCACAGGTGTTGGTTTTGAATTATGAGCGAGTGCGTACGGCAGACCTGAAGGCTATTGGCTCGGCTTTGCGCGGTAAGAATCTTATGTTTGTGATGGATGAGGTCACTAAAGTCAAAGGGCGCACGAGTGCGATACACCGTAATCTTGCGAAGTTGATTAAGAAGTTGAAGGTAGCTCGTAGACTTGCGTTGACGGCTACGCCAATAGTAGTTGGGCCGGAAGATTTTTACAATGAGTTTCGTATTATTGACCCTAGTGCGTTTGGGCTAGTGAGGGATTTTGAGCACGAGTATACGATTAACGACGGGGAGCGCGACTATTGGAATAATTATGTAGGGTACCAGCATATTGCTGAGATGCGAGCTAAGGTTGGAGCAGAAATGTTCTCTGCCGATAAGACACAGCCTGAGATAGCGGCGGAGTTCCCGCAAAAGCAGGAGATACTTGTCCCGCTTGATTTAACTAATGAGGATAGCAATGTGTATCAGGCTATTTTTGACTACGGTAAGGAGCTTGACCCTGATCTAAGGTGTGGCACGTTGTTCGCCTTGACGTTTACGCGGCTATGTAACATGCCTGAGGTATTGCTGACTATGCAGCATGGCGGGGATAAAGAATATGGTAAGCAATCTGAGGCAATCTGGGAGATATGCCAGAATCATATCAAAGATATTGCGGGGAGCAAAAATAGTCAAAAGCTCGCTATGGTGACTGAGAAAGTTGATGAGATAATGGGTTCAGGCGAGAGGGTGATTGTATTCGCGGCGCATACGCACAATTGCCTTTACCCTTTGGCGGAACATCTGAAGAAGATGAATCCCCTTTTATATACAGGCGACATGTCTCAAACAGAGAAAGATGAGTCTAGCCGAAAATTCAAAGATGGTGGGCAAAAATTATTGCTTATGTCTGATGCAGGGCAGTTGGGTTTGAACTTCCCAGAGTGTGCTAACATAATCCAATACCAAACCCCAGTAACTCATGCAGCCTATGAGCAAAGAGCTGATCGTGTTCATAGATTGTCGAGCGAGGCGGATAGGGTGACTATCTATCGTATGCTGACACGGAATACCATAGAGGAGCGCATTGAAGACACAATGCAAGGGCGCAAGCAGATGTCACAAGCAATGGGGTTTGGCGGGGAGTACGAAGAGGTTGGTGATATCAGTGAGGCAGATGCAGATTGGTTCTGTGGATTTTAAGGGGCCAAGATGATGAAGAAGTTTTGGGGTTTGAAGCAAGAGGCAGACTGGCATCCGAGCGACCATGATTGGACGCTAGCGTATGAGCTGGTGGCATCGCGCAAGGTAGCTTATGCCGATACTGTAGCACAGGCTATGTTCGCAGATATGATGTTGGGAGATTATGGCGGCAGCTACTATGTGGATGGTAGAAAAGTGCCGAATAATGTTCCTGATTTGTATGGGGTTGGCGGTGCTATGACTGGCATAGATGAATCGTCGGGGGAAATTCGTCCCGTTGTGGATGTGCAGGCTGCTTGTGAGCTGATGCGTGATGGTATAGTCTCTCTCCAAGATACGTCTGATGACCCTGTGTGTATCGGCTTTTGGCGCGATGCTGATCAGAATGGGCTTACGTATTTTGACGTGTCTAACGTTATCAAAGGCAAGGAACAAGCCAATGCTCTTGCTGTGGCGCGACACGAGATTGCGTTCTATGATTTTTATAATGATTGTGAAGTGCGGTGTGTGTATGCTGGGTGCGGTACTGCCGGGTATAAGCGTGCAGCAAAAGGCTATGCAGACTTTATGAGGCGAAGGCATAATAATTTTTCTACAAATTAGCGCGCATTGGCGTGAATAGTAGTATAATATAGCTAAGGCAAAACGACGAAGGGAGAACGTCATGGCAGGATTGGCTATTAAGAAAATGGCGCAAGAGGTTAAGGCTATCACGGCGATGAAGGGCGAGGAACTTTCGTCGGTTGATAAGGCTGTGGCCTTGGTGAAGACGGCAGACGAGGTTTTTGCTGACAGTAAGCGCGCTAAGGCGCAAGAGGCGAGCGTCAAAGATAACTTTAAGCGTATGTGCTTGGAGCGTTGGGGTGGTTGCGTTCCGACTCGTAAGGTATCTCTATACAATGCAGAGTTAGGCAAGAAGTTAGTATTGGCCCCTTGTGGTGGGGGTTATACTATTAACGAGCAGGATGTAGCGTCGAAGCTGGAAGCTAAGTTTGGTGGATCTATTGCGGAAAAGACAGGTAAGGCATGGGATGTTTGGGAGAGTATTACGCATGCTGTTGAGTCTCCTCGTGTCCTTGATGAGACAGCTTTGGCAAAAGCTATGGCGCAGGACAAAGAGCTTGCTGGTATCGTACAGGGCGCCACGGTCGAGAATGCGCCTTCACTTCGCGTTACATTCTCTGCGATGACGAGGGCTGAGAATTCAGATGCTCTTAATGGGTTGGTTGAATAAGGGGCATATGATGGATACCGCCATTGTTGAGATTATGGGTGGGACAATTGCAGAGCGTGGAGAATTTGCGCGTACTGTTGCGAATGCCACTCAGCTGAGAGCTGTAGTCTTGCATGGCGGGCATGTACCGTCTACCTTTAATGCCTCAGCAGATACGCGTGCGGTATACGCTGCTGCTATGTTGGTTGATTCTGTACATGCTATTCAACGACTGAATACTTACGATGTGGCAATTCTGTATGATGATATACCAGGCTCTTCATCTAAGGTATGCTCTGTAGTGGATGAGATGAAACGATTTGTGCGCGGTTTTGTAAAAACCAGGATGCGGATTGACGGAGAAGGTGATAACGGCGAATTAAATGTGAGTGGCACTCCGGGAATTGCTGCTCAGGTTGTAGATAAATTATTCGGATAGGTGGTTGTCATGGTCTTTGATGTTGGCGATAGCAAAGTGGCCGGGAGTATGAGCGCTTTGCTTGCAAAACCTTCTACTTTGAAGGTGCTTTCTGCTTTTGGTGATGGTTGCCAGAAATGTTATAATGTTGATATTCGCAAGCACAAGAATATTATGAACACCGCTACCGTGCGGTCTGTGGCCTCTTTCATTAAGTATTACGGTACAGATGATGCGCTTAAAATCATGCGTCAACTTTTCTCGCCCATACACAATGGGAAATATCAAAATCGCCCTATAGGGGCTGTGGTGTTCTCAAAAAGGTGGCGTTGGTTTACTGATTCCCTTTTGCTAGAGTGCGCGGATGTTGACGATGATATTTCATGGTCAAGAATATGAGGAGGCTTGAAGGGTCACCATTAGAAACTGCGGCACTTTCCCAAGAGGATGCAGATTATCTATACCGGCTATATCCGTCGCTGGCTCATAACCATTTGCATGGATGCCCCGCCTGCGGGAAGAATCGGGGGGTTGGCGTTGATGGGGTTGTGACTTTGGCAGACGGAGAGTGGTGCTGTAATTGCCGCGATCAGCTGCAAAGACATAAGCACTATCTCAATGCTGGCATAGGTTCGACATACCAGTTTCTTTCTTGGCGTGATTATCATGGCGACATGAATGCTGCACGGCGCGTTCAGAATGAGTACCTAGACCATCTTGATGTGAAGGTAGAATCAGGCGAGGGGTTTATCCTGAGCAGTGAGCAATATGGGAACGGCAAGACGTTTATGGCTTCGCAGGTTGCTAAGACCTGTGTAATCATGGGATACGATACCTACTTTACAACTTTCCCCGACATGCTCTCAAACATGAAAGCGGGTTGGAAAGATGCAGAGTTCGAGAAGTGGTATCGGTGTAAGGTAGACGCGGCGCAGGTGTTGTTCCTCGATGACGTTGGTAAAGAGTTAATGGGAGGTTCTGGATTCAACAATGACTTTGCTCGCCAAACGCTTGACACTTTGCTAAGGTCAAGAGCGCAGCAGGGTAGAGTAACGATTATCACAACTAATCTTGCCTCAGATACTTTTTCATCTACGTACTCGCCTGCTATTTGGTCGCTGCTGAAAGAAAGGGATTCATTTATCCGCGTTAACGGTGACGATTTTCGATCTCATACGGTTGCGTTAACTAAGGGTCAAAGGCGGGTGTGGTAGGTGGATATCGAGAAAGAGCTAGTTGCCACGCTCACGCAGGATGATGCTTGTTTGGTATACCAGCAGCAAGGGGTTCATAAGTGTCATTTTGCTGATGAGCGTTGCGCTAAAGCCTTTGAGTTTGGTATGGGATATTTTCAGTCATTTGGGCATTTGACTACCGCGCCAACAGTTGAGGTTATGGACAATGAGGTACCTGGGTTCAGCACGTACATCAGTGATGTAACAGGCGCGGCTCCGGCTTATCTTGCAGATAAGATTAAGGCGTTGTACATTAAGCGCCAATCGGAGGACACGTTACGTAAAGCTCTTCCAATGTTGGCGGGGTCGCCGCAAGAGACTGCTTCACATCTGCGAGATGCTTTTGGTGTTATTGTGGACAACTGTAGCGTCGCTGACCGATGCCTGACTTTTGGTGAGGGCATGGACGAGTATGAGTATCGGTTGGCACAGCAGCGCGAGGCGGATGGTGCACCATATCCGTTCAGGGAGATGCAAGACTGGACGGGTGGAATTAGACCCGGCGAGATTGCTGTTCTGGCTGCGCCGACGGGCAAAGGCAAGAGCATGTTTGCGTGTAAGGCGGCGTTAGAGGCTGTGCGGGCTGGCTGGAACGTCAATTACGTCACTATGGAGCTATCTATAGAGACGGTTGCAGAGCGTATAGCCTTGATGCAAGCGAACATAAAGGACACTAGGGTTTTGCCTGAGAGCATGCGTACAGCAGATGGGATGACTCCAGATACATTAAGGGCAATGCATGGCGCACGGCAAGAAGTGGCGGATATGCCGGGGACTCTTGTTATAGATATGCCGTCTGTAGAAGATCGTACCCCTGGGGCGATTATACAAAATTGCAAGTTGCACCATTGCAATTATCTAATTGTTGATCAGTTGCAATTCGTCACACAGCCTAAGTCCAATAGCATGAGTGAGGCATTGGGTGGGGTTATGAAGGACTTTAAAACGCAGCTTTTGTCTCCTTCTGATGGGGTGCAGTTGCCTATGCTTATGTTGCATCAAATAAACCGTGAGGGCGTTAAAACGCAAGAGGGCGCACCTGGCAAGATAGGTTCTATGACTAATCTTTCATCATCGTCATGGATTGAACAATTGGCAGATGTGGTTTGGGGTATGGGCTGTTCCCAGGAAGAGGCGAATGTCGGGTTGATGAACCTCGGTACGCTTAAGTCAAGAGCGTTTGCCCCAGTAGGTTGGAAGCTGAACTGGGATTTGCCTGATTATCGTTTTGATATCAATCGTAGTGGTGGCGTGGCGGATAGATTGCAGGATTGGTAATGCTGGATGCGACGAAACTGATAGAGTTGCTTGGCTTACGCAATGCAAGCGTGCAAGGGCATGAGCTAATCTGTTCATGTCCATTCTCGGAGAATCATCAAAACGGGGACAGGCACCCATCTTTCGGCATTGATCTTAACACTGGGCTTAATCATTGCTTCTCTTGTGGAGAGAGTGGTACGTTGCCACAGTTAGCGCAGCGCGTTCTTGGTGTCTCGTTTATGCAAGCGCAGCAGATGGTGTTTGGCGATCTTGATTTTGGAGAAGCGCAACGGATCATAGACGGGACTAGCACAATCGCCCCCGAAAGGCATTTGAACGCCATTGAATGTGACGTTGTGGGTTGGTCGCAGCAGAAACACCCGTATTGGGCTGGTCGTGGTTTCACCGAGGAGACAATAGGCCACTGGAACTTGGGGTATGACGTACAGGTGAATCGTGTTGTTGTTCCCATCTATTTTGACCATGTGTTAGTCGGTTGGACGAAGCGCAGGGTTGACGAGAGCGTACAGCCAAAGTGGGAGCATTCTAGTGGCTTGCCGCGCGACAGTATACTATTTGGCGCGGATGAGGTTAACGGCAAAAACATCATTCTTGTCGAAGCCCCATTGTCGGCGATTATGTTGCAGCAGCAGGGGATACCAAACGCGGTTGCTAGTTTTGGTTGCAGCCTCTCGCAGGGGCAGGCCGATCTTATTCGGGCGCGATATGAGGGCGTCTTGATCTTTTATGATCCAGATAAAGCTGGGCACGAGGGGACAAAAAGAGCGATTAAAATGTTAGAGCCTTTTGTTGATGTTTGGGCTGTAGGGCAGACTAGGGATGATCCGGCGGCAATGAGCAAAGAGGAAAATATGTCCGCGATTAGTTCTCTTGTCCCGTCATTCTCCTATTAGGAGTAGTATAATGTATAGCCTAGAGAAAGGGATGCAAAATGCCGTTTACCAAGATGGGCGCGCCGGAGAAGGGTCAAGTATTCGTCTCTGTGGAGCCGAACGATGATAGTCAAAGCGGAGATGAGCGGGAGATGGATACCGAACTCGACGACGACGATAATGAGGATTCCGAAGAGGAGTCTTGACGTAGATGGTCTTTATGGCAAGTTGCATGTTGGTGTTGACGCTACGCGTGCAGAGATAGTCAAGGCTGCGCGAGAGCTGTTGTTCCGTACACATCCGGATATGGGAGGCGATGTGCATGAGTTCGAGGACGTGCTGTATGCCTACCGGACCTTAGCGAATGAGAAAAGGAGGGCAGCTTATGATTCGCTAGAAGAATCGACCAAGAGTACGATTAAGGTTGGTGTTGCATCTTTCGATGTTGCACCTGACGAGAGGATACAGCCTGCGTGGTACAAAGATTCTTGCGAGATTTTGTCTAAAGAAGACGAGGAGCGTGTTGTCCGCTGGCTTTGGATGTTGGTTTCAGTAGCTGCTGATTTTCGCTATTGGGGACCTATTAAAGCCGGGATTAGCAATAATTATAAACATATGTTTTGGCTCGATAATGACATCTTTATGATTGGTAAATATGAGCCTCAATTATGGATGGCCGAAGTTTTAATCCTATTTAGAAAGTTGGATATATATGAGCGACTTTAATCCTTTTGCACGCATGCAAGAACTGTCCCAGCAGAATAGCGGGAACAGAAGCAATATGCAGTTTTTCAACATTAAGGCTGGGGAGCGTACTACGCTTCGTTTTTTAAATGGCCTTACCACCTATGTTATAGTCCAGCATAAGGCTTGTGGAGCACAGCCTGTTGAGATCGAGAAGGCCGCATGGGATGAGGCAATTGCGGCAGGACAGCCTTTGACGTGTCCTTCATGCGGGCAGCCTCTTGCTGCTAGTGATATTTTGTATGAGCGTCCAGCTTTCATCCTCGCGGCTGTGCATTCATATATCCCCGATCCTACGAGCGGGAAGCCAATGGAATTTGTTTGTCTGAGCAATCCCGACAACGCAAAGCAGGGTCTTGTTCCGACTGATGATGCTGGTAACCCTCTCTATACCTGCCCTATTGATAATGCGCCCTGCAACAAGAACGAGAGGGGTTCGCAGAAGCGTGCAGGAGAGCGCGGCTTTGCTCTTGCCATTGAGCGCGAGTGCCAGATGGACCAGATGGGGAACATCACACGTGTTGCTGACAAGATGGTGACAGAGGATGATGGTACTACTCATCCTCGTATTGTTCTTGTGGAGCAAGGTTATAAAAACTTCTGGTCTAAGCTGTATGCCGCGCTTTCGCGGTGGGGTTTTGCCAAGAGCATTTGCAGCTATGATTGGGATGTTCAGCGTCTTGGTGCGGGTACCGCTACCGACTACAACCTGATGATGCTGACGGGTGTTGATGCACCATCGTATGTCGACATGAATCAGTATGCGAAGTGGATGCCTGATCTTAAGCGGTTCGTGTCTGCAAAAGGTAGCCCATCATATTATGCCTCGCATGGGTACCCTGTTCCTGGCTATGTCGCACCGCAGAAGCAACCTAGCACCGCGCCTCTACAGCCAGGACCTTATGTGGTGCCGAATCATCAGTTTGTTGTCCCCGTCGATGCGCATGGCACACAGTATTCTCCTGACAGCACGTATAGTACGGGTGTTGCCCCTCATCCACCTGTTGACCCTGTAACTGGCGCACCTGTGGTAACTGCCACGGCACAGCCTGTTGCCCAGCAGATAAATGCCAGTAATGCTATCCCTTGGGATAATTTTCAGCCTAGGCAGTAGTATAATATCAGGGTGGGGAGTAGGGTGCTCCCCACCTATTCTGACAGGATGAGGCATGGGACACTTTTTAGTCAACTATCACAATCATGATGACGCTTCTATATTGGACGGGTTTTCGACTGCTAAACAAGTCGTGGCACGGTGCAAAGAGCTGGGCATGAAGTATGCCATGCAAACCAACCACGGCAACGTGGCGGGCAATCTTGCATTTTATAGTGCGTGTAAAGATGCTGACATCATACCGCTTCTTGGCACAGAGCTATATCTAAAGGATGAGAAGTATGACAACGGGAAGCCGAAAGGGTATCACCTTATCTTGTGGGCGTATAACGAGGAAGGCTTGCATAATCTGTGGGCTATTTCTTCCGCCACATATCTTGCCACGACGAAGAATCATAAAACGCCAAATGCTAGTTGGGATATGTTCGCGGGACATGGAGCAGGGCTTGTGTGCTCCTCTGCTTGCCTTGCGTCGATGCTTGACCAGGCTGCTCTCAAAGATGACAGAAAAATGGCAGATTATTTCTGTCAAAAATGCCAAGAGACTTTTGACTACTTTGCCGTTGAACTGCATACAAATAGCTTAAAGGAACAACATCAGGTCAACTTGTGGCTTGATAAGTATGCACGGGAGAATAATATCCCTACCGTTTATGCTGTAGACGCGCACTATGCACGTAAAGAAGATGCAGAGTTGCATGATGTTTGGCTTGGCTGTTCTACAAAGGCGCATTTTGATGAGCAGCATTTCAGGATGGATCATGAGTACTATATCCAAGATGAACATGAGATACGTGAGCGACTTGCTTATCTCGGCGAAGAGTCGGTGGAGAGGTGTTTTGATGGCGTTGACGCGCTACTGTCTCATGTTGAACAGTTTAAGTTGGACAGTTCGCATAAAGTGGCGAAGTTCCCCATACCAGATGGGTTCGACAATGCTAATCAATACTTTTTGTACCTCGTTGAGAAAAACCTAATAGAAAAAGTCGGCGGATTAAATGTAGATGATGATCTGAATATTAGCGCGACACCTGAGCAACTTGCAGCGGCTCAGAAGCGTATGAAACCTGCACTGCAACAGCTCAGCGATGAGGAACTACCGCTAATCATAGATAATGGCCTTGCTGATTATTTTTTAATGGTGGCAGATGAGTGCTCATTTGCAAGACAAACTATGCTAATTGGGCCGGGGCGTGGTAGTGCAGCAGGGTCGTTAGTGTGCTACTTGCTTGGTATCACGAGCATCAACCCTATTGGCAAGGGTCTAATCTTTAGTAGGTTTCTCAATCAGGGGCGTCTTGGCACATGGCTTATTCATGAGGGAGAGGATACTCATGAACTGGGCGAGATGGTGCATGTAGTTGTTGGTGATAGTGTCGTGCCGTTGTCCTCTGTTGTTGACGGGGATGTTATTGCAGCTTTTGTGACATGGCAGGGGAAGCAGGTCACTTGTAATTGGCACGTTGATAGCATTGAGTTCAGGGCGGGCGAGCTACCTGATATTGATTGCGACTTTGAACCTTCGCAACGAGAGAAAATACCTGCTCATTTTGCTCAAATGTATGGTGTCGACAATGTTGGCTCGGTAGGAACATCCTCGATATATTCAATCAAGTCGGCTCTGTCAGATGTAGCGCGGTATTATAGAATTCCATTTAATGAATCTAAGAAGCTGACTGCTATTGCTGGGCGGCTTGAAGAGATGGCCGGAGATGACCCGTGGGAGTCGCAAATTGATAATTTGAATAGTGCAGATAGAATATTTATCCAGAGCTATCAACATGAGTATCCAAAACTGTTTAAAACAGCGGATAGGTTTATAGGGTTGATCCGGCAATTCGGAAAGCATGCTGCTGGGTATATTGTAAGCCCTATACCGCTTGCCCCTTGGTTGCCTGTCCGCAAGGCATTTTCGACAAATAGTCATGGGGACACAGTCGAAGAGATAATTTCGCAGTTTGATAAATATCAGGTTGAAGCATTGGGCTTTGTAAAAGTAGACGTGCTGGGGCTACGCAACTTAGAAACTCTGCATCAAGTCAATGATTTGTTAGCGAGCGAAGGTAAGGTACCGATAGATTTTTATAATCTGGTTGATGATCCCCATGACAACGCGGTATGGTCATTGTTTGAGGAAGGGCATACCTTAGGTATTTTTCAGATGGGCGGCAGTGGGATCACTGATGTTGCGCGTAAGTTGCAACCTAAGTCTGTGAATGACCTAGCAGCTATTGTTGCGGCTTATCGTCCTGGTGTTATTGGTGCAGGGCTGCTTGATGAGTATTTGGCACGAGCGCGAGGCGAGAAGCCTGTTGAGTATGTTTGCCCACAACTAGAACCGATTCTCTCTGAGACTTATGGAATCATTCTCTATCAAGAGGAAGCAATTCGCATTTTTACTGATCTTGGTGGGTTTAGTGATTCTGAGGCAGATCAGCTTCGGGCGGCTATCGGGCATAAGAACCTTGAGCAGATGATGGCGTGCGAACAGCCCTTCTATGAAGGTTGTCAAAAGCATAACGTTTCACTTGACGATGCCCATAAGATATTTGAGCAAATTACAGCGTCTAGTTCCTATAGTTTTAACCGTTCACATTCTTATGTTTATGGTACGATTGCCTTTTGGACAGCATATGTGAAAGCACATTGCCCTCTAGAGTTTTATGCCGCATCTTTGTCAACCGTTGATTCTGATGATGTGCCGAAGTATTTGGCAGAGGCGCGCAGGATGGGTTACGCTATTACCCCACCGGCAATGTCCCATCTTACTTCTGGATATGCGATAGCTGGTAATGCTATCTCTTATGGTTTGATGAGCATGAAGGGAGTAGGATACCGTGCGGTTCAAAATATCTTGAAGGCCGCGCCCTATAAAGATTTTGCTGATTTTGTCGCTCGATCTCATGCGAATAAAACAGTGATGACAACTTTGATCAATGGCGGGATATTTGACGGAGAAAATCCGAATAGGCGAGAGTTGTTATTGCGATACCAAGGAAACGACTATGAGCCGACTCTCTTTGGCGATAGTTATCATGAACTGCACGCACCATATCCTGATGACCGTATAGCAGAGTTGGAAACAGATATTTACGGGATGCCGCTCACGGTAGATAGTTTTGCCCCATATCTACAACAGTTGGGTGGTATTTCAAAATCTATTATGTCTTTAGATGTGGCTGAGAAGCTACAGGATGGCGCAGAAGCCCCGATGTTGGTTTCTATTGAAGAAGTACGCGAACATATGAGCAAACGGGGCATGATGGCGTTTGTAACGGCTCAGACGAACATGTATGAGTTTATTGAGTTCACGGTATTCTCTGGTACCTATGAAGCGGCGCACATGTGGTTTAAGAAAGGGGCGATCATGCTGGTTGGACTAGTGAAAGGTCAATATAAAGGGCGGCTGTCTTGGTCGCTTAACCATTTGAAGCATTTTGAGGAGAGGTAAGCATGGCTATTGATAGGTCTAAAGGCTTGGCACAGTTGAACAAGATGCTCAAAGGTGGTGGTATCTATAATCTCAGTGAGCAAAAACCACTAGAGATATTGCCTACGGGAGTTGCTACTTTTGATGCTGCGCTGGGATGTGGTGGATTTGTTCGAGGTAGCCAGAATATTTTTTATGGTCAGCCCAGTGCGGGTAAGAGTGCCCTTGCGTATACGGCAATAGCAAATATGCAAAGAAATGACTCAGAAGCAGTTGCCTGCATTATCGATATAGAGCGCAGCGCGAACAAGGACTGGTTGGAGAAATTTGGTATTGACACGGACAGAATCTATATCGTCCAGGAACCGACTATTGAGGATGCCGTCAACGCTTTTCAGGAGTGCATGAGGAACAATGTCTTCGATATGATTGTGATTGACTCTTTGGGCGCGGTTATCCGTGCCGTTGACCTTGATGGGAGTGACGGCAAGGGCGGCGACGCCAATAAAGCTCAAGTTGGTGGGTCTTCTCGTGTTATCACGGGTTGGGTCAACAAGGCAAATGGCGAGTTGACTAAGCTGGATATGATGGAGACGGCGGGCAAGGAAGTTATTAAGCCTGTAATTATATATATCAACCAGGTGCGTGATGTTATTGGTTCTAGGTTCCCGATGCAGACCATGCCGGGAGGCAATGCACTAAAACATATGGCTGGGACGATTACCAAAGTCTCTGCTTCTAACGCTACGGCTGATAGGAAGATGGGGACAGTTGAGGGTAAGCAAGTGATGGTGGGGACTAGGGTTACCTGTACCATCGAGAAGAATAAGTATGCCCCTGCTCGTAGACAGGGCGGTTATGATTTTTGTTATGAGGCGTGCCCGGAGTGGACATTTGGGGTCGATAGCGTTGTGGCTTGTTATGATCTGGCAATTGAGCGCGGCATTATAGAGGCTAAGGGCGCATGGGCGTTTTATAAGGCTTTATCTGGGCAAGATGTTAAGGCAAATGGCCGTGCAGCGTTTTGTGTGTTGATGAGGGACAACCAAGAGTTGTATGACGAGATATACGCACGGACGATGGATACGTATACGATTGAGGCACAGGAGGTTCTTGATGCTCAGGGATAAGCCAGATTGGGGACTTTGGGAAGAGGAAGTCTGTGATAGGCTAGGTGGACATCACGTAGCGGCTTCGGGTGCTACGGACTACTGCAAGGGCGATGTCAAGACCGACAAATGGTTGATTGATTGCAAATACACGAGTTCAACCGGCTATGGACTGCTGTTAGGCACGTGGAACAAGATTAGTTCGTGGGCGCGGAACGAGGGGCGTTTGCCGTGCATTCTTCTGCGTGTCGCGGGGGTACGAGACAAGGCTATCATGCGTGACCAGGATTTTCATGAGTTGGTCAATAGCCTTGTCATCGAGCCTTTCCCTGATAGTGCCAAGGGGCAGAAGTCTAAGGTCGTTGGTAAGACAGACGAGATTGAGCTTTTCCGGTTGGGGAACGAGTTGCTTGCCTGCGTCCCGTTCGAGAGTGTGGAAAAATTAATGAAGGTGAACGATGAAGATTAAGAAGGGTTCGCCCATGTTTTCCACAATGAGTCCATCTTTGAGTACGACCCATGAATTGATCCCTTGGATTGATAAGTTCATGATTGAGCACCCGTATGCGGGCAAGTATGTCGTGAATGATGAGCAGTATGTATCCCATTCAAAGGATAGGAGGCACACACATTACCATCCGTCGGGGGATTGTCTAAAGTGCCAAAGGTTACTCTACTATGAGCGCGATGAGTCTGCCCCTGTT
>ENA-UOOK01000646-UOOK01000646.1-fermentation-metagenome-genome-assembly--contig:-NODE-646-length-46077-cov-4.899722_pt1 | contig 46077 bp, 46 predicted proteins | sample MGYA00245777_ERZ724023 | MGnify/ENA primary metagenome ERZ724023 (study PRJEB28704, sample SAMN03018312) | fermentation metagenome | biome: anthropogenic terrestrial biome; feature: soil; material...
CCTTCTGCACTAGCTTTGATAAAAAAACAGTCACCTGATTGATTATACCAAACAGTATAAGCTTTACCTGCAATTAAAGTTGGTGTTGTTGTTGTGTTTGGCTTATATAATGCTTTCCCATTTATAGTAGTACTTGCTCCATTATTACTTGTACTTGCAATAAAAGTTATTGGATACCCATCTTTTAAATTATTTATTGTTAATGTTATTGCTGTTCCAGTTCCACTTGCTGTTTGATACGTATAATCCGCCTTATGTTCATTAATACTTTGTTCAACTGTTTTACCATCACTCATTAAAACTATATCAGCACTCGTTTCAGGATGAAGTGTTGTGCCGTAATCATCAGTGCCTTCAGGACGTATTTGAAACTTTTCTATTGCCATTTGTTTATCACTCTCCTCTAGCTAATTATCTTGTACCACATACTACCATCCGTAGGTTTAACTGTACCTATTGTAACTCCACCAACTGCTACATCTATTTCTAGCTGGGATAACTTAGTTGGTATATCATTTACATTTGCTTTAGAATCCCATTGATTTTTCTTAGATGCTGTAACATGTATGTCTGAGTTATTTATATGGTACGCTGTGGTGGTGTTGTCTGTCTTTTTAGCCAGCTCGGTATCTACATAAGTCTTATCAACTTTGTCTGTATGCGTGTGTCCTGTATCTGACTTACTAGATAACAGCGTGTCCACTTCTACTTCAGTGTAGTACCTGCTGTCATGGTTATGTGTTGTGGGCGCATAGTTATGTGTATGGTCTATGTTTGCTTTACTAGACACTGTGTTCCATAAAAATTTATCAGCAGATGTAACATGCTTGTCTTCGTCAGATATATGTGAGACAGCTTGGTTCCAGTTACTAATTTCAGCAGCTGTTATATTTTGTAACACATCAAAGTTGCTATGTGCGTGTCCTTCAGTGTAGCCATTCTTTATATCATCTATATAAGATAAGTTACTTAAATCATAACTAGCTTCTGGCTCTGTCTCTATTAATTTATCTAGTAATTGCTTGTTGGTGTGTGTGTGTAGTTGACTGTGTGTGTGCTCAGCATCAGACTTTGTATTTAACAAATAATCTACTTGTGCCTGAGTGTATTTATCTAAATCTGTTATATCTGATTCAATGTGTTTATGTCCTGTATCTGACTTACTTGCTAGTTTAGAGTTGACTTCTGCCTGTTTATAATAAGCACCATCATGGTTGTGCACTGCGTTAGCTTTATTTAAAAGCATAATGTCCATCTCTGCTTCAGTATAGTAACTATCATCATGGGTGTGAATTTCTGGCGCATAGTTATGTGTATGGTCTAGTTTGCTGTAGGCTGTGTCATGGTTGTGTGTGCTGTTTGATTTCTTTTCAAGCTCATTATCAACATATATCTTATCAGCTTTATTGCTCACAGTGTTCCATAAGTCTACGTCTGATTGTTTTAATACATCTAGTAATACTTTATTAGGGTGTGTGTGTAACTCAGAGTGGCTATGCTCTGCTGGTGGATAAACAACAGGTTTATATTTAACATCGTCCCACTTAATATCTACGTCATCTGCGATTACATAATCCCATTTATTTTCATGCCAGACGTAAATATTTCTACCAACCTTCCCATACTCGTAATTGTTAGGATTATGATTTGTGTCAACGTCTTGTTGAGTAATAGGAAATATTTTAGCGCCTGCATTAATTAATATCTTTAAGTCTTCATCAAGAAGGTTTAGTCCAACTCTATTAGGTTTTTTCATACAATCACCTACCTTAGTATCTTAAACCACATGTTCCTACCATTGTTCTTTGGTGGTTTGGTTTCAGATAGTTTAATATTATACTCTGCTGCTATACCTAATCTCTCATAATACTTAATAGTTATCTCTCTACCGGCATCTTCAGGCTGTGTTAATACTACTTGTGTTTCTGATAGTTCTCTTATACCTCCACTTGCAGCACTGCGTCTTAACGTATCATCTATAATTAATTCTACCCTGTTGTATCCAGTGTCGTAGTATCCTTGGCGTAATGTAAATATTTGTTCACCAGTTTCTGTTAACATCCCTATAATAACTTCTTCCCCAGCAGTGTAAGTGAATGTGCCATCACCATTATTAGGGTTAATTATAGTAAATACTTCTTCTTTAATCTGTGTGTCCCCACCACGTAGCCAAGGGGTTAAGTCAGTTTTAGTGTAGTACCTATTGTCCAACGCCCCACTGTTCAGCTCAGCCTCAGTATAATATCTGTGGTCATGGTCCCCAGAAGTTTTATGATTGCTTAAAGCTAGTGCGTCTGCCTTTAAGCGTTCATCTATAATTGTTAACACCTGTTTTAAATTATCTGTGGCATAAGCTGGTAAATCAACTTTAAGATGTACTGAGCCATCTGTATCATTTAATAGAGTTTCGTATAACATGAGCAAGATGTCTCTGATAGTGTTGGCTTGCTGGTCACCTTGTGCTTGTATTAGATTCCAACGCCTATTAAATTCTTCTGCTTCTACCATATACCCTTCAGGATGTGCTATGACTTCCCAGAGGAACATAGGTATGTGGTTCTTTAAATCTTCTCTAAGTGACATGTGCCACCTCCTATCTACTATTCATATCCCTGTATACCCAGCTTACTTGATTCAATTCATATAATTTACTTGTCCTAGTAATCAGCCTTACTCTAGGATAGTAGCCTTTGCCTGTTATATCTAAGTGCACTTTAAGGACTGTCTGTTCAGGGAACTGTGAGTTACCTAGTGACCAAGTACCTAGCTTAGTAGTACCATAAACTACAGTTGGGTCTACATATTCTCGTTCAACATATATCTGTCCGTATGTTGGTGACTCAGGGTCAGTGTCATGTGTAACACTATACGCAAACAAATCCGACCTAGGCTCATCATCTATATATGTTATATGGTTAAATTCTAAATCTTCTTTCGACAAATTATTAAATTCTAATATAAGTTGTCGTAGTCTTTTCTTTAATGTGCCGTCTAGATTTCTTTTCCCTGTATCTAGCATCTGGAAGTTTGTTATCATTCTAGGTGCATTCTCGTCTAAGTGGAATTCATCTTCTGGATTATTCTCATCCACTGTTAACCATTGCACATAAGTTTCATTACCTACATCATACACGCTTAGGAAGTGTGCATAGTCTGTAGCCATAGTTTGAAATACGTGTAGTGGTCTTCGTGTAGATTGCATTACTTCTAGCATCCACGTTCTGTATATTGTGTCATATACTAAGTGGAAGTCTATATAATAAATTTCTTCATACACTTGTAACTTTAATTTGTATACATGTCTGAGTCTGTTGCCATCAGGGTAACTAGCATAGTCATAAAGGGATAACTGCATTACATTATTAGGTGCGTTGAATAAATGCTGTAGCGTGTAGACTTCTGATAGAATGTTTCTAGTAGAAGCGCTGAACGTGTCTAGTAGCTGAGTAATAGTATTGGATATGGGTGCTACTTGTAGTTCTCCTCTATCGTTCTTTATGTTAGGTACTACCATATAGTAATAGTTCCTACTCTTAAAGCAAACCATATTTCTTACGCCATACATTGACATTGCATCATCATCTCTGAGTTGCATATTAGTTTGCACAGGCTTAGATACGAAACCAGTTTCAGGACCAAAGTCTACTTGAAACATTGTATGCTCTGTTACAACTATTAAGCTATTCATATAAGGGAAAGCTTTAATAACTTTCTCATTAAATATGATTGCGTTGTTAGGAAATGGCATGTTAGTAGGGTCATTGATGTCACTGAGAAACACTGTCATCTCTGCTCCTGTTACGCCGTACAACACAACTTGATTCTTCCATACTGACATTCCTGTTGCTGACATTAAGTCATACTTCTTTTGCTCTATGCGTATACTGTTTAAGTCATCTGCTAAATGGTAAGATGCTAAGACCATGGTTCTTAATGAATTCTCTAAATCATTTGCTGGGTATATTGTAGCTACTACTGAGAATTGCTTTAATGGTGATGTGTAGTCTAGGTAAATATCTTCACCGTTCTTATAAATAGGTGACTTCTCTTTCTTTTGAATAATATTTATACCATCACGTTTGTAAATGTCCTGTACTTCCCACTGTACCTTATACTCCTCATCTTGTTTGTATTGGTAGATTAGTTTAAATCTAACAGGTTCTCCTACTTTAGCTTGCATCTTTATTAGTCCAGTGCTAGCATCATAAGGTAAAATTCCATAAGGTGTGAATGTTGGTCCTACTTTATTTTCAAACTCGTAAGGTTCTGGTAACAGCATATTGTATCCATAGTTAACAGCTTGCATAGGTGTTACTTCTAATGGTGTTACTAACTTTACTTCATGCGTGTAGTTAGTACCGTCATAGTATACGTGTAATCTTCCTAATCCTTCAGGTGTTAGCAGATACGTGTTACCTTCTATAGATGCGTACATGCCTGTGGGTGACGGGCTTTCGACTAACATGTTGTGTAGCTTCTGCATAGCCTTGTGGCTATCATGTTTTATGTCATATATAGTAGCATCTGCTTTTAAATCAGATACTACTAATGTGCCCGGTGCTGTCTTAAACTCTGGGTCTGTTACATCTAATGGTTCTTCCACTAACACTTTACTATTAGTTAAGGAGCCATAGTCACCAGACTCAGATTGGGAGAGTAAGAGTGCGTACCTTCTAAGGTACACTTCCTCAGTGTCTGTGTTGGTTACAAAGGTTGTGCCAGTGTGGTGAATGTATAACTCTCCCAAATCCTCGCCCAGCTTTAAAGGAGGTCTTAGTACACGCCATCCACCCCTAGGTCTGACACGTTTACCGAAATCTTTCTGAATCATGTTTACTATTAGCTTAGATACTCCAACGTCTAGTGGGTTGTCTGAGTAATTCATCCCGCCTGTGAATGCACTTTCAGTTACTACTTTACGTTGAGTACGTTCGTATTGTTTATACTTATGGGATGATAGACCAGCCATCTACACTTATCCCCCTTTCCCCATCCTCTAAATCTTTAGCCATTACTAAAGCAGTGAGGTCGGTTGCTTGGTACTCTATAGGAACAGCGTTGAAGTAATCCCTCATCATAACAAACAGTCCTCTGTCATAATCCATGAGGTATTGTGGAGCTGTAGATATACCTTCTTCATCTGACGTGAAGTAATACCACGCTGCTCCTACACACACTACTGAACGTATATACTTATCAGGAAAGTAATCGTACTCTGCTTTACCGTCAGGTATCTCTGAGAATGCAGGGAAGGTGCTATTGAGTTGGGAGTTGATGTCATCTATAGTTCTATCTAGATGGTCTACTAATTGACTATACGGTAGACGTTCACCAGCTAATAATTTGTTTACTCTTTTAGCTATATCATTGAGTTTCATAAATCACCTCTCCTATAAAAAGGGAGACAGAATCTCTGCCTCCCCTTTGAGTTATCGGAATAGTTTTAGCTCGCCGGGTGAACGTTCAAAGTTCTGTTGCACGTCTGCCATTCTGTTTAGGCGTTTAAACTTTTCGTCTGCTGCTGCGATTCTATTCCTGATTTCCATTGCATATGAGTACGGTACCTTGTAAGTTCTTCCATCAACAGGTACATTGATTCTTACTCCGTTTAATATTACTGGTAAGTTTCTACTGAACTCTCCAGCGTATAACGGTGATATACTCACTTCAACTAACTTCTCATTCTTATATTGGGTAGCCATCTTCTGCTGTACAGCTTTTTCATTTACTCTTTCCAATGCTACCTCAGCAGTCTTCTCTGCTGGTTTAGTTTTTGCTGCCATCTAGTTTCCTCCTATCTTATAGGTTTGCTTGAGTAGGTATACACATGTAGTCTACAATTGCTTCAAGTCTAGTTGAGCCGTATCCTACTGAGTTAATCTTAAATCCAATAGATTGTCTTTGGTCTATTGGGTCTAACACTCCTGCTGAACCTAGTGGTTTTGCGTACATTTTAGCGTTCTGCTCTCCTGCTAATCCTGTTCTAGTTAAGGCATCTTTACCTACAACTAGGATGTGATGTACCTTTAACTCATTCCAACCTTCAGGTAATGTAAATACGTCTTGGTCTGGAATATAAGAAGCGTCTTGTCCAGTTCTGCTATCTTTAACATAACCAGATACTCTTTCGTATACACCTGCATCATCTTCAGTGAAGATTCTGTACACGTAGTTAGCTTCGTCCTTAGTATCAGCCCAAGGTTGTCCAGCATCTGCTTCTTCATATTCCTTGTAAGCTATTACTGATTTCTTTCCATTTATGTCTATGAATCTTGAACTGTCAGGACATACCATAGTTTCTTTGAAGTCCATTCCAAAGATAGGTATTAATGTAGATATGCCGTCCATCATACCAGCAGTAGTCTGGTTGATTGACATATACTTCTCTATATATGGGTCATCTAACATATCAAATACAAACTCAGGTGAAGTTATAACTGTGTAGTTAGTTCCTCTAGGTTTTACTAGCTGTCTCTTTAATGACAATACTATTAATCTAAGGTCTGAAAGTTTTGGTTTACCAGTGGCAATTCTCATTTCAGTAATGTTCTTTGCTCCACCTGCATAGAATCTTTGAGCCTTAGACAATAGTTCTTCTCTTGCTAATAAGTCTAGAGTTTCTATAGCTACTATAGAATACTCTGCTGCATAGTGTGCTACTATTGGGTCCACTGCTGCAAAGTCTACTCTGTCAGTGAACTCCATGTATCTACCATAACTTGATGCTTGCATCTCATACTTCTCTACCGAACCTTTATCTGATACTGGTGGTATACCTTCAGCTAAAGGAACTGTGTGTGCTTGTAATGGTGCCCATCTTCTAACTGTAAGCTTATCTGCTTTCTCTTGAAGTGGAGACTCGTCAGCTAGCTGGTGATAAATGTAGTTAGCTGAATCAATTCTTATTGTATCTAATAATTGCTTAGTATAGAAAACCTCTGGGTTAACTACACCTTTACCATGTTTGTTAACTAATTCTATGTGGCTGTTTATTGCTGACATCGGTTGTAATGCGTTTAAATCTGCCATTCGTTCCCTCCTTGAATTCTTTTAATTTTATTTTCCATCCAACAAATCATTCAAGGCACTTACGTTATCTACTTTCGTTTCTGGTCCTGCTGGCTTACCCTTAGCTTTTGTAGGAGTTGTACTCTTTTCATCAGCCATAGTTGATTTCCTAAGAGCTTCTTCAACAGCTTGCTGGATTCTTTTCTGTTCTATTGCTTGTCTGTTTCTTTTATAGTATTCATACTCTATGTCTATGTCAGGGTTCTCTATTAAATTAATACCTGCATCGTCAAGCTCTTTTGCAAATGCAATTAATTCTTTATCGTCCAAACCAAACTGTTCTTTAACTCCCATGAACTTCTCTCTAGCAGTTACTTGGTTCTGTTGATGCTGTACTATAGCTAACTGTTCTTTAGTAGCGTTCAATTCTTTGTAAAGCTCAACAGGAACATTAGCGTCTTTAGCTAACTTTGCTTGTGCCATTTCGATTAATGCATTGCCTAGCTTACTAGGGTCACCTTCTTGTATCCCCAATGCTTTAGCAAGTTCTTTGATAGTTCTTTCATACTGAGTTTTCTCTGCACGTAGTTTTGCAAACGCAGCATTCTGTGCAGCCTTTTGCTTTTCACCCTCACCTTCAGACTCAGTTCCTTCAGGTGATTCAAGATTGTCTGGACCCCCTCCTTCTGGCGCATCACTATCTGCTCCATCATCAGCAACAGCTTGTCCGTCTGTTGCAGTCGATTGCCCATTGGTGTCTAAGTCTTTCTCATCTTTTTCTTCTGGGTCAGTGTTAGTGGTATTGCCATCTAACAAACTGTCCAATGCACTAATATCAAATGCTCCGTCTGAGAACCTTTGAAGATTAAGTGGTAAGTTAAATCCTTTAGTTTCCATCTGCTGATTTCTCCTTTTATCATCGTACACAGCGAAGTACGTGACATGTACTCGTAGAGTAGGCTACGGACCTTTGCCAGTATAGTAGCATATTATGGTAATGTTGTCAACTAATTTATGTTAAAAGTCCACAGGAATTGGAGGTTCTTCCATACTTTGCTCTGGAGGTTCTTGTCCTGTTGCTCCAAACGGTGACGGCTGTCCTGTTTGCATAGCATCTGCTGTAGCTAACAGCGCATCTTCAGGTTTCATTCCTGTGTCTAATAGTTCTGCGTATTGGAATATTACCTTAGCAACTTTATCTACATAATCTCTTGAACGTTCTATACCCATTCTCTCTAACATATACTCTTGCATTGGTAAGTCTTGCATCATCAACCATTCTTCAGGTGTCATTAATGATACGCCTTGCTGTCCTTCTGCATTGTATTGCATTTGTTTTTCCATTATTACATTAGCCACTTGCGCTATACGTTGCTTGTTCTTTGGTAAGTGCGCTGAGATGTTTAATGAATAATCAAATACTGTATCGTCTTTTAACTCTGAGAAGTCTACTGATATATTTCTATATTGTTTAGTCTTTGAATCTTTAAGGAAGTAACTTCTCTTGTTACCAAAACTTCTCAGGTTACCTAGGACAAGCTTAGTTAATCTAGTTGTGTAATGTTCATAGTTAACTATCTTAGGCTGGTCAACTAATGTAGCTTGGTCTAACATCTGCTCTATTCCACCAGTGGTTAAGATTGAACCTGTGTCTTTCCCTGTGTAACTTCCATCTACCCCAGATATAAGTTGAACATCTTGCATAATAGTTCCTAATGTAGAGATAGCTGACTGAGATACTTGTGGGAACTGGTGGTAGTGTACAGCTTTTGACGCATCCCCTTGTACTATGAATGTGTAATCAGAGTCTGCTCCATGCTGAACGAAGTCTCTTAGGTTTATTTGTGATTGGTTGTTAACAAATCTTGGTGGCTTTTGATTCTTAACCTCTGCTGTAAGAATAATTGAGTTCATTAAGTTGTACGCTATTGAGTTTGCAAATATCTTTGATGGTTCAGACGTACCAACTACATCACCTGCTGGTATGTTGCAGTACAGTTCTGCGAATGGGAAGATAGAAGGTTTAATATCTTCCTTAACATACAGCACAAACTCTGAGTCTATGGTATGAATCTCATGCACCTTACCATCTTTCTGTACCCAATGTATAACAACTCTGAAATAGTTCTTAGCAGGTCTATTAGGTTGGTCAGTCATAGGTTTAATTGTGTCTTTAGGTGTAGCTCCGTTGTGAGTGTTAAGGTATTCTTTGAAGTTTGCATAGTTCTTGTTCCTAAGTATAACATTCTTGTGGTATTCGTCCCACGTCATACAGTATGCTGAGGTATCTAAGTCTATTGCGTATGGGTCACGCATGAATTTCAATGGGTCAATGTTCTTAAATGTAGGTGAACCTTTAGTGAATGTGTCTTCAGTACCTCTAATGATGGAGTTATCCCAGCCTACCTGTGTAATCCCTAGGTTTAGTAGGGCTGCTCTCTCACCTGCAAGCATCTGGTAGTACGGAACTTGCTGAGTATCCCAGATATGCTCTAGCATTATGTTAATATGTCGTACAATCTCTTGGTCATGCTCTGATGTTGGTGATAAATGTGCTGACCTACCTACAGAATACAGAGATGCTAAGAGATTTGACTTGATATATGACACGTGGTTGGTGTCAGGCAGCACTTGGTACTTAGGAAACTTAGCGTTAATAGCTTTCCATAGCTTACCTCTGTCAGTTGCGTCTAGTATCTGCGCTCTTTTGAACGCTGGTTGATAGGCTGAGTATGCTTCTGTCCAATTTTCCTTCAACTGTTCGATGGTTATACCATCAGGCATCTTAATTTTATCTTTCAATATTGTCACCTCCTGTTATATCATATAGTGATTCGTTTAATGTTGATACTAAGTCATCTAGTGTTGGTGGTAAATCTTCATTAAGCTTCTTAATGTCCACAGGCGTTGTGGATTCTGTGGATAAGTCCTGTTGTTCGACAGTAATAATCTTATGAAACGTAAACGTTGGTGGTTTTACTGTCAGGATTACTGTGCATAACACCAATGCAATGGATAAATAAAGCATACTTGTCCTCCTTTTTAATAGTTTACGAATATATATCAAAGTAAATTGGCTGCTCTTGCTGTGTTGTTGGTGTTGTGTCTGCTAGTTGCCAGCCATAATTGTGTGGTGTTGGTAATGTCTCGTATGAATTTGCTGAATAAGAACCAAACTGTAGCTTGGATGGGTCTGCTGGTAGCGCCATGCATATCCATTCCAAAGGATTCACTGAGTGATTGTTCTTATCTTCTGGCTTATCGTGGTTAACTTTCGATGAAAGAGTTCTTTCAGGGAACTTATAGTTTTGAATTTCCTCAATAAGTTCAAAACAGTTATCCATAATCTTTAGCTTACCTGATTCTAAGTATGTGTTTACCCTGAAGATACGTGCATCTAGCTGAATGTGTCCCGGTTGAAACGCTATCCCATAGTCAAGGAAGTGGTCGTAAAGAGTTTTCTTATTGTAATCTCTCTTGGCTCCTGACTTAGGGTCTAGTATCGGCTGTGTGTATAGCCCTCCGTAAGGTATGTCTTCTACGAATTCAAAGTATTGTCTGGATAAGTCCTCAATGTTCTTGTTGTTTGTCGCCTCATTCTTATAGATGTATACAATTCCTTTTGGGTCTATGGCTGCTGCAAGGTATGTGAACTTGTCTGATAGTCCGTAGTCACACGCTACTATACGCTTCCAGTGCTTAGGAGGTGTGAAGTGAGGCACGATTGCCTTTGTTGCTGCTGGATAAACTAATCCTTCTGCATACATAAACGAACCATAGATAAACTTCTGCACCCACCACGAAGGTTTGTTTGCTGTAAGTTCTTCAATGAAGTTAGGTGGTAGGAATTTATTAGAGTCCGTTGATGCTATGTGCACTGATATGTTAGGGTCAGGCGTTAATGATGGTGGATGTTGCTCTACTGTTGACCCATATGTGTGTATGTTTGCTGCGTTTAGGAGTACATCTGAACGTATCCAACCTGCACCCGGGTTTGTTTCTATGATTCCTCTACGCCAGTCATAGTGGTCAGTAAATGCTGCGTGGTTCCTGAGTCTAGTCTTTAGCTGGTGAAACGTATCTGGGTTTACCTCAGATGCCTCGACTATGAGAAACATAGATAAGTTTAAGGAACGTAGTTTGTCCGGGTCATCAAATGGTCTGAACAGTATACGTGCTCCGTTAACTAAGTCAATGTAAGACTTCTGAACTGAGACTGACTGAACAAGTGCTTTAGGAAAGTCATTCTCTATATCCCTCTTAATAGTCTGCTCGTACTGTGATGTTACCTTTGCTCCTATCAATACATTAGCATTAGGCGTGATAAGAACATGTCGGTATAACTCTTGTCTAGAGGTTAGAGTTTTTCCGGTTCCGTATCCTCCAGCATTCATCAGGTATAGCGTTGGGTCTTGATGGACGCTGAGTTGATGGGGCTGTGGTTTGTACGTGTTAATCAAGGTATTACACTTAGTGCACTCCAACCAGAACTCAGAGGGATTCCCTGAGATGGTGTCAGCTGGAGCCATCGGTGATTGACATGTTGGACATTTAAAGTCTATTGTTCGCACTCATCATCATCCTTACTCATATACTTTGGTAGTAAGTCTAACTCTGCTTGGAAAATTGCTTCTTCTGTTATATCAGGTCTAAGGTCAATCTCAGGTGCGAACTGAGCTAGCACAGTGGATGCTGCTTGATTGAATGAGTTAAATAGTAATTGTTTTACATCTTGCTTATGCTGTTTAGGTGCGTGGTGTGTTGTTGAGTTCATCATTGCTAAGACAGCAGAAAGCGTTAGGTCTAGCATCGTTGGGAAGTCTATTGCCTCTGATGCTGTTACTGCTAATTGATTGTCGTCCTTTAGGGTGATAGTAATTTGTTTCATTATATCCCTCCTTTTGCCAGTATTATAGCATAGGGACAAGTTAAATGCTACTTTTATTTTGGGTGAATTTAATTATAAATTACTAGAAAAGAAAAAGAACAAGAGGAGGTTTATATTATATATATAATATATAAAGGTAAATATATGCAATTTAAAACCCACCCCCTACATCGACCCACGCACTCCAAGTGTTCATGCTGGTGGGCTTTAGTAAATTATCTAGAGTCCATACAATAATACAAAGGAGGATAGAGGTACAACACTAGAGGACTCTGATAGTTTACAAGCACAACCAAAGAACAAATAAAATAATAAACTATTGGAGGAATTTAAAATGACAAATCAAAACACAAAAGAATTAAGACATGTATCACAAATGGAATGGGTAGACACTAACCAACCAAAAGCAACAGCATATGTAATCTACAAACACGACATCAATGAGTACAACTACAAAACATTAATGGCTAAAGAAGAAGACGGAGCATACGAACACAACAGCTTATTAATGAAGATGGCAAACATATTAGCAGTTGGTGGTACTATCCAAATGACAGATGGAAAGAAAAACATTGAGTGTAAACTAGAAGACACTGAGTTAGTAGAGATGTTCCAGTTAGCACAACTAGAGTATCTAATGACTAAGTACAAAAAGGTAACAGGCTTCTATGCTAAGTTAGCTTGGGAATACTTTGCTAACAGATTAGATGCAATCAAGTTCTTCGAGAGTGAGGACTGGAAGAATACGAAAGCAACTAAACTAAATAAGATGTTCGCACTAGATGCATTGCTACCAGCACTAGCAGAGTTCGCTCAAGAAAAAGAAATCCAAATCATGTCTATCCAAGAACAAAAGAGACAAGCAGCTATCTGGACACAAGCAGCAAAGATAGGAGTATTCAGAAAGCACATACTACAAGACCTACCAAACCAAGACGTTACAACTCCACTACAACCAGTAGTAGATGTAAAGGTAGAGTATGGAGAATCAGGACCATACCTAGGAAAAGGTAGAGGATACTTCTCAACACTAGCAGACCAGATAGAAGCTAAGGTAGTAAACACTTGGCTATATAATCACCTTGAGTTCAGAGTTCAAACACTAGATGAGAAACTAGAAGAACTACAAGAACTAAGAACTTGGTTCAACGACTACAGCAATATGGTAAGACAAGGCAGACAACACATAGATGCAGAGTCTATAGCTAAGTATGACAGACTAGAACAACTAGAGTTTGAAGTAGGACTAGCATTAGATTCAGTATCACTTGAAGCAACAGTATTAAAATAAACCATCAGCATGAACACTGATGTAGTATTAGGGAGTCCCATCGTAGGGATTCCCTTTCTACATCTATATAAATTAATCCATCTCTTCCCCTCCCATATCTTCCCAATAACTTTGTTAAACACATATCAATCTTTTACATAATTAGGTAATTCTAAAAATAACATGTATAATATTTTTGTATAAAATCCTTACCCTCCCCAATCTCTCTTCCGAACAAAATACCCCTAGAATACAATAATCTTACTATAATAATATTATTATATTATATTATATTATTATATATATATATTATACATTATATAAATTATCAGAATTGTTTAGATAATAAGAAAACTTTATTATAGTAAGATTTTTGTATTCTGAGTACCTTTTTAAAAAACTTTTTATTTCTATCACTGCCTGTCCTATTGTTAAACTCTTATCAATCTAACGGTTACAAAACGGTTACAATTAATAATTAAAAAAGAAAACCTCTATAAAGGTGAGAGGTTTATCCTCTCTCTATTATTATTTAAGGAGGAATCATTATGACTATTAATACTATGAGACATATACTTATTACTAAGTCACCCTATACTTCTAAGTCATGGCAACACAAAGTCAATAACATGCAGCCATCTCAGGTAATAGCAGTGTACACTTCATTTCTCAGCCGTAATCTTTTAACTAAATAAAAATAAATAAATAAAAATAAATAAAAAAAAGAATCCCCAATAAGGGTGAAGGGTTTATATATTTATCTCTACCATTCGTAGTATAATAAATATGTTACAGCAACACGGCTATGTGTCTCTATCTCAGAGGCACTGTTGTAACAAACCCTATCTTACGAAAGACTTATCCTTCAGCATTTACTTTTAAATTAAATTAAATTAAATTAAAAACTTAATAACTATTTATAATCCACATTAATTATCATTAATAAAAATAAAAATAAAAACACTATATATTGTGTAGTACAAAGTAAATGAATGATAAGAAAAAAGCTGGATAAGTCTCTCAGGAGGTGAGTTAATATGAAACTTGCAACTATGATTGTATTCACAATCTCAACACTTGACATCTTATTGCTGTGCATACGCTCTACTTACTTTGAATTCACTAATCAATCTAAACATCCACAGTACAGGCGTGACTTAAACTTCTTTATCATTCACGTTACACTGTGGATAGCATCATGCTTCATTGTCTTTAGCATAAAGTAAAATAAAAATAAAATAAAAAAAAGAAATCCCTAATGAGGGTGAAGGGATTGCTCACATCAACCCTCAAATATAATATAAGGAGGCTAACACAATGTTAGATTTAGGTAAAGTTGTTTATAAAAGATTAGAAGATGGTGACTATGTTATTATCCCTAAGCAATGGGAGCTTAAACCTGCTACTGGAAAAGGTGAGGACTATGTTCAGGTGCAGGCTCAGCTTAAAGGCACTGACAGAATAGTTAACATCAACCTATTTGAAAAAGGTTTGAGCATCGTGTGCGCTAATGTATCAGAGTATCTGAACTTAGGTGAGACTACAATAGCTGACATACTTGACAACATGCTTGCTAAAGAATTACCTGCTTACCATGAGACAGTTAACATTGCAGGTAAAACATACTACAACTGGTACGTATGCTCAGAGCCTGCACCAAAAACTGAAGAAGATGGAGTACCTGCTTTCTAGCAGGCTCTCTCTTTTTTAAATTGCTAAACATTCGGTCGTTCATATATTTAATTGTTATATTTATTTAATATAAATACTACAATCATTTAACATTTGTTTATCATTCTTAGTGATATAATATACACATGCAAAGGGGGTAGGACTATGGCTAAGCAGGATGCTTGCAGATATTGTAAGCCACCTAAACGCCACGCTGAATGTCATGCTGATTGCCCTGATTACATTCAACCAACAGACACATACTCAGACTCTGAACGTCAGACTCAGCGAGACATAGACATCCTAGAACGAAGACGACAAAGGAGTGGATACTATAGACATAAAAGACCTTATTAAAAGAGCAAGACATATTGGACTGAACGCCAGCCAGATTGCATACGTAATACAAATAGACACTGACACAGTACAAGCTATCATAGATAAGAATGGTTGGTACTCTAACAAAAGACCGGGCTGTATGCCTGACTCATACTTCATTGATAGAATATCTCAGGGCTATTCTATTCAGGACATGGCTATTGAATTACAATGCAGCAGAGACTCAGTCTACAAACTACTCAGAAAGAGAAACATCTCAGTTGATGCATACAGACCATCACAGTTAGACTAAAGAAAAAAAAGAAAACCCCAAGTGAGGTGAGGGGTTAGTCACCCACAAAATAAAATTATAGGAGGATGTACATGAAAACATTAGTCAGAGGTAATCAAGTAATGGTACAAACAAACATCAGTGAGGAGGACTTCAACAAGTACAAAGACTACGGAGTATTCACAGTAGTAGATGCAGATGGTAACCAAGTTTACAAAGTGGACAGAGGTTATTACTCTGACATTTCTACTTTTGGAATCTCTTGTGACACAGTTTACCAAGGTAAGCTAGCAGCATCAGCACTCTTTGATGGAACAGCAGAAGAAATTACTAATACAATCAAGCCATCACTGTTAGCTTTAAAAGAAAACGAAACAATCATAGCTAGACAACTAGACGAACTTAAAGACAGACTGGCAGGCATAGACGAAACAATAATAATAGAGGAGTAAGCATTGCTTGCTCTCTCTGTTCTACTGTATCTAATAGTTGTATTATTTTATTTAAAATATGAGGAGGATTCAAATGATTAAATTAAGACTATCAACACCTAATGAAAGAAAGCAAGTTATTGTTAGTGAGGACAAGACACCAATGGAAATTCTAAATGAGAACGAAGTAATCATAGAAGGTGCATCAATAAACCTAGATGGTATAGCTCTAACTAGAGAAGAATTCAATTCACCTATAGGTGATTTAGTTAGCACTGAAACTGCAACACTATCAGTAGTAGTAAAGACAGGGAATGCATGTTAGCATTCCCTCCTACTTGGAGGTGATTAAATGTACATTAACTTAAACACAACGCCTGAGTTAATAAAACTTATAAGGTTCAATGAATGTAGAGTAGGCTCTGAACAAGAGTATAGAGAAGAATTCCTAAATGTAAACAGTATAGATTACATGCCTACTTACATTAAAGAGAAGTACGTAGAAGCTAAATCATATAATAGAACTTTATTCATGCATATACTACGCTTCTCAATAAAAGCAAAAGCCATACCTGAATGGCAAAATAGAATATCAAGTGTAATGGATAGTGAAGAATTCATGTACCTTGATACTCTATCTAAAGTATTTAATACTAGAGGCATGTCAGTTATGTTCTACCAATACAAGGATGGTTATGTAATTATACAATCTACTTCTGATGCTGATTACAATTATAACTTTCTATTATCCTGTATGCTAATGGACTGTAAAGATGATGCAGATTTTGTGAGGAGAGCTGCTCATGCTATACAAACTAAATCCGTATTTGAATTTACCGATGAAGAATTAAAAATAATAGACGATGCGATAGCTAAAGAAAAAATAAATAATGTATATAAGATAATTACTAGCGCAGCTAAAAACCCTAAATTAGATTCAGATATAATAACTGCACAAGATAAAATGCGTGAGAGTACAGATGAAGTATTAAAATGGCAGCATATACTAAGAGAACTACAACTAAAGCAGTTCGCTATAAGTGTTGGCTTAACTGCCTTAGACGAAAAGAAAGAAGAAATACTAGAGTACCTAAGCTCAATAGTTGATAAGATATTAGACTTTAAATTTAGTGGAGGTAATCTATACTTTACTATACAATCTGTATTAAGAATACCTGAAACAGATTTAGATTTCTTTAAACCTGAAGCTATTGAAAATGACAGGCACGCACTACATGGTCGCCCACATATAGTGACATTATTATTAGATGTAATTAATAATAAAGTACGTTTACCTATAAGAGCTACCTATAGGTTTAGCCCTACTGCATCAGATAATAGTTTTGTATGTGGTAGAACTGATTTGTTTAGTAGCAATGCTATGTATATACCAGAACATTCAGTTACCAACGAGCACATAAATAATTATGATTGTTTTGCTGGGTACAAAAGAATGCTTAAAGATGCTTACAACGATATGGATTTCATAGGCTTATTTGAAATACTTCAGCAGTGTACAGGAACTATTAATGTATTTGATAGCATAGTATTTTATAGAATAGTAAATTCAATAGAGGCTATGGCATCAGATGCACCTATACAAATTAAAACAGATAATGGTTGGGAAACTATTATGTTAGGAGGATACTATGAGAAGATTGAAACCAGAACAGAATGAGTTAACAGCATTAATAAATACAGCAGTCACTAAACTTATAAGTGGACAGAAATCTATAACATTAACTATAGCATCACTGTTAAAATTACCAACACCTAAACCAGATGAGAAACCACACATCATTATCTCTGAGATAGCTTACAAAAAGATGCAAACATTAGTAGCACAGTATGATAAAGAGCTTGCATGGCATGGCACTGTAACAGTAACAGAAGATGGAACGTATAGAATAGAAGACATCTTAGTATACCCCCAGTTAGTTACAGGTGCTACAGTAGAATCAGACGATGACTTATATCCTCTATGGTTAGATGAACTCAATGACGATGTATTCAATAAGATAAGAATGCAAGGACACTCACATGTTAACATGGGTGTAACACCATCAGGTACAGACACAGACTTCTATAGTACATTGACTAAACATATCAATGACTTCTATATATTTATTATCTTAAACAAATCTAATAAGATGCACATAGAGCTACATGACATTAAGAATAATGTGCTCTATGAAGACACTGACATCAACGTACAGTATGAAGGTAAAGATTATACTTCATGGTGTAACAAACAAATAGATGAATACATCTCTACTAAATACAGTACACCATATAATAGCAATAATGCATACGCCAGAGATGTAGCTGCTTCAAGAAATGCTAAGTCAGATACTAAGAAGAAAGAAGATACAGCAGTAGATGATTACTACAATGGCAGCTACGGTGATTACCATTACGCAGATAGACTAGGCTATGAATACGGAAGGTACAGAGGAGGTAAATATTAATGATAGAAAAGTTTGCTGGGTTCTTTGACCCATCAATAGTCAAAGACAAAGTACACATCATAGGTTGTGGAGCTATAGGTTCTACTCTAGCTATACAATTAACTAGGTGTGGTTTAACTGACATAACCCTATGGGACTTCGACATAGTATCACCACACAACTTAGCTAACCAACAGTATTGGAATGCACAGATAGGTCTGCCTAAGACCACAGCATTAAGTGATTTAATGAAAGCTATTAACCCACATATCAAAATTGATGTGAAGGAAGGGTACATTGATGAACAACTATCAGGTTATATATTCATGGCAGTTGATAACATAGATGTACGTAAACAAATAGTTAAGTCTAATATGTATAATCAATCAGTCAAAGCTGTGTTTGATTTTAGAATGAGACTTAAAGACGCACAACATTACGGAGCTAACTGGAACATCAAAGAAGATAAAGACAATCTATTAAAGACAATGGACTTTACCCAAGAGGAGGCAGATGCAGCTACACCTGTTAATGCATGTGGAATGACAATGAGTATCATACCCACAGTAGAAACAGTAGTAGCTGTAGGTGTAGGTAACTTCATTAACTATCTACATGACCCTGCAACTTTAAGAAAATTTATAATGGTTAATCCATTTGATTATTAATTATTAATAAGTAATACAATGCTATTGAAATATTTTTTATTTCACATTACAGATTATGTAATGGTTCAAAAGGTTAGAAGGATAAATACCCAGCTGCGCAGGGATGAGCGTCATCAGGGTAGCAGGTGAGGCAAACTGATACAGGATATGTTAGATTAAGTTAATTGTATAAAACATTATAAACCATATAACAATGTAAATTACACATTTAATATTCATGACAACCCATATCAAAACAAACTTAAACCAATCAACAAATAATAATCTAAGATAAATCAAAGCCCAGAACCAGGCTCCTTCAGACACAAAACGCTGAGAGATTGTATTACAGAAAGGAGGATACAATGGTATACGTAACATACATTCAACCACACTCATTAGTAACAGAACACCGAGCAACCATAGAAGAATTATTATTTCAAGCTGCTGGTTATACTAATGATTACCAAAATTATTCTAAGAACTTTTTTAAGATGCGTACCTTTAGTGTAAGTAAACCAAGAGGTTTTCTACTATATCTATTAGAAGATAAACTAAATACACCATTCACTAAAGAGTATATACAATTTAGGATACCTAAATCTTCAGGAGGTACTAGATTAATTGAAGCACCTACTGAAGAACTTAAAACATTACAGAAAGATATTACAAATATATTACAGAACTACTATAAGATATTACCACACAATGCAGCATATGCTTATACGAGAGGACGATGTGCCTATGATGCGTTAGTTACACACCAGCGTAACAAAGCTAGATGGTTTCTAAAGATTGATATAAAAGATTTCTTTCCATCTATAACAGTAGAACTTCTAAAGGACAAGCTGCCAACTATCTATCCTCTGAATTGGTTAAGTGAATCCTACCTTGATAAGTTAATAGACATTGCAACGAATAACCACAATGTATTACCTCAGGGTTCGCCCCTTTCGCCCCTGTTATCCAACTTAATCATGGTGGGATTTGACTTAGCATTATCTAGTAAGTTAAGAAGATTTGAATATCAAACCTATACTTACACTAGGTATGCAGATGATATGCTTATCAGTTGTCCGTATGCTTTTGAGTTTCAAAAGATAGTAGAAGTAATAGAAGAACTGTTCACTGAATTTAATTTACCATTTCAAATATCAAAACATAAACTAAGATATGCTAGTGCAGCAGGACGTAACTGGAACCTAGGTCTTATGTATAACAAAGACTTAAAGATAACTGTTGGTACAAAAAGAAAGAAAGAATTGCATAGCTTAGTTAATTCTTTTGTGGTAGAATATCCTTGGGATATACAGACAACTCAGGAATTAATAGGAAAACTTGGCTACCTTAAAAACGTAGAACCAGATTACTATGACACCCTGATACACAAATATGAATCTAAATACAATGTGGACATACATAGTATGTTCAAAGATATTTTAAATAGCTAATGCTCGCTATAGTTTACCCCGAAGTTAAACTCATTACTGTTTAAGTAATGAAACATAAAGTCAATAGCCTTCTATTCTAGACCTCCGAGCTCAGAAGCTACGGACCTTTCAGGTCCAGCATCTTCTGAAGCTCTTTGAGGCTAGAATATAGAATGGTGAGGAGGAGCATTAATAAAAGAACTTGCTATAATCTTTAATAGTTAAAGATATATAAACGTTTAGTTTATATAACAAAAAAATCAATAAGTCATCTTTTGAATAGAAACGATTCAAAAGATGAATAGGAAAGAAGTTCTTTATGCATTCGATATAATGATGCCTAGGTTGTCTCAAACGAACATGCAACTAAGAGTCCATCATACAATACTGTTTAAGTATTGGTTCAGAAAGTTATTAAACATCTACAGCATTTACCAAGACAGAGCACGAGGCTTAACAAGCTTTGCTTGTTAAAGCCCACGTTGCTCATGTCTTGGAAACTCTGTAGGAAAATAGTAAAGGAATGCAAATATAATATAGGAGGAATCAATATGGATTTATCTGCTGAGTTAAGATACTATGAAATACGTTTCACTAAACTTATCAATCAATTCTTCAGAGTATATAAGCTGGACAAACTACTTACATTCATAGAGATGCTTACCTTTATATCAGGTGCAGAACTCATGCATGTTAAGGCAGCAATGCAAAGAGTAATAACTAATGATACTAAAATAAGAGTAGGTCGTGAAGAATATATTATCTGTCTTAAACTTTTCTCAGGATTAAACAACACACAAATTAGACAAGTAGCTAGGTGTAGTCCTAACACTATCATCAATGCTATGGAAACATATAACACTCAACAAATATTTATTCAACCTAAGTTTGAACTAACACAATCAGATGAGATACGTAAGGTAATGAAAAGCCTTGTTGAAATATCTAATATATACTAGGAGGAGGTGTAAACATGGCATGTGATACATGTGTAATATGTGGCTACCCACTAACATGAGAAGATGATTACTGTCCTAGGTGTGGACATCCTAAAGAAGATAAGGAGGTGTAGTTATGAACTGTAGTAAATACAACAGCAGAGTACAAGGAGAGAGTGGACAAGACTATTGCAGAGAACTAATAGAACCTTGTAATGAAATAGCGTTCTGTCCTTATGACCCATTGGACTACGAAGACAAGGAGGATGAAGAATGAATGTAGACTTTGGTAACAACCGAGAACTAGCAGACTTGCAGGAATTATTTAATACAATAAACTCTGAAGAAGTAATCTTTATGAATCACTACCAATTATCTCAGGCTACTGGCGTACCTGCTGATAGGTGGAAAGAATTCCTTATGCACCCTGCTGTATCTATATGGATTTCTCAGGAGCTACAGCTATTTAAAGAGTATCAGCTTAAACAAATGATACGTAATGCTACTGATAATGAGAAGTCGGTTGGTGCAGCTCAGATGATTAACTCATTAACTAAGACTCTTAATGAAGGACAGGTAAAGACAGGACCTACTATTATCTATACGTATGTCCCACTTACAGAGGCACAAGAACTAGGTTCATCAGTTGAGTATATAGAATTAGAGGAGGACGTACTTGCACTGATACCTACAGATTGGAGAGATGAAAATAATGCTGAGCCTTAGACCTTATCAAGAAGAAGATGTGAAAGAATTAATACAGCATGACACTCATGGAATTTTTAATGAGCAACGTACAGGCAAGACACCTACATCATTAGTTACTATAGTAGCTAAGACTACAGGTAGAATATTAATAGTGTCTACTGCGTCTATGCTATTCAAGTGGGCTGAAGAAGCTAGGACTTGGACAGCTAGAAATGTATACGTATATGGTGGTTCATTAGGACAAAGGCGTACAGCATTAGAAGGATTTAAAAAAGATGAAGGAAGTATAATGGTTATATCCTATGGGTTGCTGAAGAATACCTCAGCATACAATGGCTTAGTTGAGTCACTAAGGAAAGCTCCTATCTCTGGATTAATAGTTGATGAAGTCCATAGAGCTGTCGGTCGTAAGACAGCTAACTTCAAAGCGTTAAGAAAGTTAGTTAAAATACCCTATAGATATTATCTAACAGGAACTCCTGCACCTAACCATCCATCTCAGGTGTGGTCTATACTTACATTGATAGACCCAACTAGATTCTCTAGCTTCTGGAATTTCGTAGAGGACTTCTTCTTTATAGAAAATGTACGACTACCTTATGGTAAGAAACTGGACCATGTACAAGAGCCTAGAGGATTCCTTCCCGGTAAAGAAGAAGTATACACAGCACTACTAGATAGATATTCCATCATGCGTAAGCGTAAAGATGTCATGCCTTGGTTACCAAAGGAAGAAGAACCAACACAAATTAAATTACCACTAACACCAGCACAACAAAAGTATTTATTCAGCATGACTAAATACTATGAAGCTGGTGATGTATTGGTGCAAGGCGTACTAGACCAACTACTTAGATGCAGACAAATATGTTTAGCACCTGAGCTGATAGGACTTAAAGGTAAGAGTCCTAAACTAGATTGGTTAGCAGATTATATAAAAGATTATCCTGAGAAACGTATTGTAATATTCAGTAGGTTTACTCAGTTCCTTAGATTGATAGAAAAAAAGATACCCAGTGTTAGGGTGATGGTGGGTGACACATCAGCTACAGAAAGAAATGCATTGATTAATGATTTCCAATCTGATAAACTACCTGTACTAGCTATCCAAATTGATGCAGGTAAGGAAGGTATTACATTAGATAATGCTGATGTATTAATCTTTACAGACATGTACCCACCGGCTTCTGATATACTTCAGGCTAAAGATAGAATCGTAGCCACATCAGAAGAACGCAACAAACCTAAAGAGATAATTGAGCTTATGATGGCGAACTCATACGATGAAGAATTGTACAAGCTTACAAAAGAAAAGATTGAGTTCACTGACATAGCTAACAATTATATAAATTACTTGGAGAGGAGTGAGGACATTGTTCAAGCCAACGTTTAGTGAGGTAACAAGAGCACAGTCTAAAGCATCAATAGTTATACAAGGACTGTCAGGCAAAGGTAAGTCAGGGCTAGCATTGATGATTGCTTATGTATTAGCAGACAAAGACTGGTCAGCAGTATATGCAGGTGATACAGAGAACAGGTCACTGAATTTGTTTGAAGGTATAGCTACGCATACAGGGGATAAGTTTGGTAAGTTTAAAAAGTTTGACTTACTAAGAGTGCATGGATACAGACCATCAAATTATATAGCCATGAAAGATGCAGCTATATCTGCTGGTGCTAAAGCATTCATTCAAGACTCAATCAGTCATGCATGGAATGGACCGGGTGGTGTACTACAATTAGTATCTCAGAAGGAAGCAGAGAGCACTAAGGTTAACAAGTTCAATGCATGGGGTGACCCTGAAGTAGTGTATGAAAAAGACTCTATCTTTGAAATGATAAGGGACCCTGAGATACACATGATTTCTACTGTACGTCTTAAAGAAAAATTTGAGCTGATTACAGGAGAAGGTATTAAATCATTAGGAGAGCAACAGATACAAATGCCTGACCTAAAGTATGAGCCTGACTTAGTGTTAGATATGATTCAATCAGGTAACACAACAGGTAGACCACCAAGAGCTAAGGTAATTAAATCTAGGTACGCTATCTTTGCTGAAGGTGAAACTTATGATTTCACTATGGAAGTGATAGAGCAACTAAGAGATTACTTAGCAGAAGGTGCTGACCCTGCTATCATAATGGAACAACAAAGACTAGAGTTTATCAACGAGATTAAACATATCTTAGATAGTTCTAAGTCCAAGCAAACTGTATGGACTATCTATAAAGATGAATTAGGTGTAGCTGATACACCACTAGAAGAAATACCATTAGACATAGCACGTAAGTTACTATCAAGATTATTATAATAAAATTTAAGGGGGACTATTAATGCCAACATTAACACCAGCAACAGAACAAGAAGTAATAAGAACAGAGGAACCTACTGATGTGGCAGAGGGAATGCCTATACCAGTAGAAGAACCGAAGGTTGAACAACCTAAGAAAAAGAAGAACACCAAGAAAGAACCTAACTGGAAAAATGAGTGCAAGAAAAAAGACAAAGAGATTGAAGAACTTGCAGCACACATTGAGATGTTAGAGCATAAGAACGAAGCTTTGTTTGTAGAAAACAAAAGACTAAAGATAAACAAAGAGAATATTGCAAACAAATACAGAGCTGCGTTTAGTAACTTAGCAACAGCTATGAACTCAGCAATGAATTCATTCGACTTAGCAACAAGAGATTAATAGGAGGTGACACATAAATGGGTATAAATTTTGATGCATTACCTAAAGAAAAACCAGAAGGATTCGCATTACCAGAAGAAGGATTCCATAAAGCAACTATTGTAAAGACTACAGTTAAAACATCTGCTAACGGAAACGACTATCTTGAAATACAGTTAAAGTTAGATGGAGGTAGCACAGTCTTTGATAGAATTATGGAAAGTGATGCACCAGCATTACAATATAAAATAGCTAGATTTATCACGGCTTGTAAACTACCATTAGTAGGTGAGCTTACATTAGAAGACTTAGGTAAAGTAGTTCTTAATAAGCAAGTTGTTGTAGACTTAGAGCATAAAGAAAATACGTACCAAGGTAAGACTACTACTAGGGCTGAGGTAGCTTTGTTTGCAAATGATATATACTATCCTATCGAAGAATACAGTGCGTTAGTAGGGGGAGCACCTACTGTAGACACTGATACCACAACTGGCTCTTACTAATAACTATGTCTTTCTTCAATTGGTATTTTAATTTAATAGGGGACAAGACAGAGGAACATGTTCTCTGTCCCTTCCCACATAAAGCTGGGGAATTAGAATACTATGAGTCTAATCCTTCAGCACAAGTAAATACTGAAGAAGGATTATTCCATTGCAAGGTTTGTGATAGAGGATATAATGAAGCTACATTCATCCAAGCTATCACAGGTTGCAGACTCTCTGAAGCATACAGATTGATACCAGCGTTTAGTAATACTGAGGATGTTGTGGCATGGGATGCAGAAGATACGGTACAACATGGTAACTTACCATTAGCCCATGAGTTTAAAATATCTTCACAAGTACAGAGTGACTTACGTTTAGTGTCACGCACTGGAATTGATATAATATTTCCAGTATTCATGTACGGTAAACTGTTAGACACTAGGACATACGTACCAAGTAATAAGCCCAAGGTTAAGAGTAGGCTAGGTGCAGTCAATGGTTTAATTATTCCGTTTGACTTGTGGGTTAATGAACCTAAAGACCGTTGGACTATTCTGTGCGCAGGGGAGAAAGATATGGCAGTAGCCAGAACGCATGGGTTCAATGCTATAACTATTACTGGTGGGGAAAAAATGCCACCAATAATGCCTCAGTTTTTTAAAGATAGGTATGTTGCTATCTGTTATGACAACGATGATGCAGGTATTGAAGGTGCTAAAAAGATTGCAAACTTCCTAAGAAAGTACACACCTTATATTAAAGTAGTTACTAAATTCCATAAAGACATGGAGCACAAAGAAGATATAACAGATTACTTTAATAAATATAATAAGACCAAGGAAGATTTGATAAAGTGTATGGAAGAAACTGAATGGTACGAAGAAGACTATGTCAGCGACATACCTCAAGTATCATTATACCAAGCATCATTACCTCAGAACATAAACAAAATACTAAGAGCTAGTATACAAGTCACAGCCGTAGCAGATAGTGTATACACAATGCCTACTGAAATAGTAGCAACTAAAGTCAGAATGTCTGATGATGATAAAGCTAACAGCATGGCATTAAAAGAAGTTAGAGTATGGGCTGTTGACGAAAATAATATACAAGATGTTCTGCATTTAGTAGACAACAACTTTAAAGAAAAACAACTGAGAGAAAACTATTTAAAGTTAGCACGTGTACCCTACACTGAACGCAACATCAGCCTTAAAACATATGGTAGGTATACAATATATAAAGCTACAGTAACAGATTTATTTGAAACAGGTTCAGACACCAACCATATGCCAATGGAGTATTTAGTATATAGCACACAACGATTAGAGAGTGGTAAGAAATACAACGCTACTTTCAAGCTAACACCTCACCCATACCAAGGACAACAATTAATAATGATTGTATGGCAATTAGAACAAGCCATAGACTCAGTATCAACTTTCAAAATTAATGATGATACAAAAGAAAAACTATCTAAGTTTAAAAATTACACAGAAGAACATGGTGTAGCTGATGCTATAGCTGATTGCGTTGAACGTGTTAAAGGACTGTTAGGTTATAATGGTAACAACACTCTAATAGAAGCAATGGACTTAGCATACCACACACCATTAGAGTTTAATATGGGACGATTTAAAAACATACGTAGTTACTTAGACACTTTAATAGTAGGTGAGTCACGTATGGGTAAGTCTAGTACAGCTGAGGTATTAAGAAATACTTACGGACTAGGCACATTCGTTTCATTAGCTGGTAACTCTGCTACAATCCCGGGCTTAATAGGTGGTTCAAATAAAGTAGGCACAAGCTATCAGACTAAGGCTGGGCTTATACCTCAGAACCATAAAGGCTTAATGATATTTGAGGAGTTTGGTAAGTGTAAAGCTGACATCATGTCAGAGCTCACAGACATCCGTTCATCTAATGAAGTTAGAATCACTAGGGTTTCAGGTATGTTGACCTTGCCAGCCATGGTACGTATGATAACTCTAAGTAATGTTAAGACATTATCTAATAAAGAGATACGTTCCATTGCAAGCTACCCACATGGGATTGCAGTTATCACTGAGTTAGTAGGTTCAGCAGAAGACATAGCTAGATATGATTTGCTCTTGGTGCTTGGTGATAAAGGTAGTAGTATATCAGACCCTTATTGGGAACCACGTACACCACACACTGAAGAAGAATATAGAACACGTATCCGTTGGGTATGGTCTAGAACTCCTGAACAAATTATTATCTCAGAAGATGTAGGTAGATACATCTTTGAGAAAGCTAACGAACTCAACCAAACCTACGACAGCCATATAAAAATATTTGGTACAGAGGCTTGGAAGAAGTTAGCTAGACTTGCAATAGCAGTAGCAGGATACGTAGTATCTACAGAAGACTTTGAGTCTATCGTAATTAAACAAGAGCACGTAGACTACGCTGTAAATTTTATGACCAAAGTTTATGATAATCCTACATTCAAATTAAAACAGTATGTTGAACATGAAAGAAAATACTCAACTGCTGATGAACAGAGTGTAGAATTATTACAAGAGATATACACACAAGCACCAGGCGTAGTGTTACATTTAGAACAAGAACATAAAACTTCTAAAGCTATGCTAGGCGCTGCATCAGGTCTGAACAATGACCAGATTAACAGAGTAGTTAATCAATTAATCCAAGGTATGTTCGTTAAGTTAGCAAGTAATGACATCATACCTACTGAACGGTTTAGATTAACAACTCCTAAGCTACAAAGAAACACTATAATAAGAAGGGTTGGTGACATTAGTGGAAGTAGTTAAAATGATTATTAAGAACCATAGTGACATGGAATTAATAAACCATCTATACCATGAACATCCTCCACTGGTGGCTGGCTTTGATACTGAAACTACAGGCTTATCTATATTAGAGGATAAGCCTTTCTTATTCCAGTTTGGATGGTACAATAAAGATATAGATACAATCTATGTAGGAGTTATAGATTTAGATAACACTCCACAAGCCACCAACTATATAAAACATTGGCACACTCTAGCAGAGCAAGCACCACTGTACTTAGCACATAATATTAAGTACGACTTGCATATGATTGCTAACATAGGTTGCCCATACACAGCAAATAATATTAGTGATACCATGTTCTATATTAGATTTGCACATGACAACGTCACTGAGAAAAAAGGTGGCGTACCACTTAAACTAAAACAATATTGTACTAAGTATGTAGATGCAACAGCTAAGCATCACGATGAGTTAATACAACGTGAACGAACCATGATAGCATCAGCATGGAATAGAAAACTTAAAGATACTTTAGGCTGGACTATGAAGAAGGTAGATGAGTTCTTTAAAGATAAGACTAATATAGCTGAAGACTTTCCTAATATACAATCTTATTTAAAGTATACTGAATGGAAAAATTCACTGCCTAAAGATATTAAACATGTGCATGGTAAGCTAAGCTCTAAAGAAATACCGTACACCTTAGTCAATAGAGATTTACTAATAGACTATGCTGCTATGGATATAGTCTGGGTAATAAGAGTGTTCCTATTAACAGAGCCTGTAATTAAAGCACGTGGCACTGAAGAAGGTTTGCGCAGAGAGAATGAATATATCTATCCATTATGGAGTATGGAGCGTCAAGGCTACACACTAGACAGGGACTACGTTACAGAGTCTTTTATTAAGATGAGAAAGTACATCAGACAACGTAGACAAGACTTAGTTCAAGCTGCTGGCATGGAACTTACAGCAAATCAAAATGCTGTATTATTAAAATTACTTAATGATGCTGACATACCTGTCACTAGCACAGGGGCTGAGGTACTAAACAGGTTGCATAAAGATTACCCTAACAACTCTATGCAAGAGGTGGTAGACATAGTCTTAGAGTTAAGAACATTAGAGAAGTGGTTCTCCACATACCTTATGAGATTCTTAAACAAAGATAAAATCTACACACAAATTAATCAAGTAGGTGCAGTGTCATTAAGAATGTCATCAGACTTTCAACAGTTCCCTAAAGACGCTATTAAAACTATAAGTGGAGAAGAACTATTCAATCCACGTAGAGCTATTAGAGTACCAGATAACGTAGATGCTATAACTTATCTTGACTATTCTCAGATAGAACTAAGAGTACAAGCCTTATACACTATCTTAGTTGGACACCCTGACTTACATTTATGTAGAGCATACATGCCTTATAAGTGTTATGACAGCAAAGGTGCGCAATTTAATTATGAAGACCCTGATTGTATAGCACGTGCATACACTGAGCCTTGGTATTTAGAAGAAGATGGTTCAGAGTGGGTAGCTACAGATGTACATGGTGCCACTACTAAAGCAGCATTTGGTATAGATGAATCAGACCCTGAGTACCATAGCCTAAGGTATATAGGTAAGCGTGTAAACTTTGCTAAAAACTATGGAGCACAGCGAGGAAAAATAAGTGAGATGTTCCCTGAGTATGATGATGCTACTATAGATGCTATTGATGGCGGTTACTATAAAGCCTTTCCCGGTATTAAATATTACCAAGAGTATTGCTATAGCTTAGTAAGGTTTCAACCATACGCAACAAATTTATTTGGTATAAGATACTGGAATGTATCAGGGCATAACTTAATTAATATGTTAATACAAGGTTCATCAGCAACCCTACTAAAAGAAAAGATAGTAGAGATGTATAACTTCTTAAAGCCTTATAAGACTAAGATGCTTATGCCTATACATGATGAGGTTCAGTTCTTAACTTACGATGATGAACTACATCTACTACCAGAGCTACAAAAGATAATGCAATCATGGGATGTGTATGTGCCTATAGTTGCAGACGCAGAAATAACAAGAACCTATTGGTCAGAGAAGGAGAAGATAGAATGCAAGTAACATTAGTACAAGCACCAACACAGCCATTACAATTAATAGCAGACATTGCAAGTATATGCTATGGTAAAGACCAAGCATCAGACTCTGTAAAATTAGTAAAGCATTTATTTAAAAACGGACACCACTCAGTATTTGAACATATACACTACACATTTAAGATTGAAGGAATATCTAGAGCTTGTCTTGCACAGTTAACCAGACACAGACACGCAAGCTTCACAGTAAGGAGTCAAAGATACTGTGATGAAAGTGAACAATTTTTTATAATACCTAAAGATATAAAAAATAATGAAGATGCTTTATTAAACTATGAGGACTTGTTAGGTGATATAAAATTAGTGTACGCACATCTTATAGATTGTGGTGTTAAAAAAGAAGATGCAAGAATGATTCTTCCTAATGCCACAACTACTGAGTTATACATGTCACTTAATCTTAGAGAGCTGTTGCATATAGTTTCACTGCGAAATACTAAGCAGGCTCAATGGGAGATAAGAGAATTAATGCAGCTCATAATAGAGTTAGTTTCATACAATAACCCAGAAATAAAGTTCATGTTTGAGAAGGAGAATGCATAATGAATTTAAACGAATACCAAAAGCTTGCTCAACGTACAGCTAACCCTAAGTTAGATAAAGAAAAGAAACTCATCAATGCAGCCCTAGGACTTGGTGGAGAATCAGGAGAAGTACAAGACGTTATTAAAAAACATCTAGCACAAGGGCATGCACTGAATGTAGAAAAGATAGTAGACGAAGCAGGAGATGTGCTTTGGTATCTTGCTGAGTTAGCAGAAGTGTTAGGTACAACGCTAGACGAAATTGCAGCGCATAACATTAAGAAACTAACTCAGAGATACCCTGAAGGATTCTCTACTGAAAGAAGTGTTAATCGTGAGTAGCGTAACCGACCTAACTTATAGACAAGCTATTATAGATAGGTTGGATAAACAAACACAAAAAGGTTTAAAGAAGTACGATGCTGTGCTCAGTCATTACACTGATATGCCTATAGAAAAAAGACTAGAGCATTTAGCTGAGGAACTTACAGATGCCTTAGTCTATATTGAACACTTAAAAGAGTGGGTGAAGGACAATGAGTAAACCTTATATAATAGGAGTAGACCCATCAGGTTCCTATAACGAAGGGAAAGGCACTACAGGTATTGTAGTGCTACATCCTTCAGGACAATTAACAGAACACTTCACAGTTAATGCTGTAGACTATCCTACTCAAATTGGTTATTGGGCTGCTGTACTTGATGCATTAGAAACTACATCTGTACTATTAATAAGTGCTGGACACTCTGTTGTATGGAGTGTAGAGGATTACGTACTGTATGCTACATCAGCTAAAGCACAAATCAATTCTGAAATGGAAACATCTAAACTTATAGGAGCAATCACTATGCTTGCTTACAACTTAGCTATTCCTTTATATATTAGAAACGCATCTCAAGTAGTCAATAGATGGAACAACGAGATATTAATGTATAAGGAAGTTATCTTTAAAGAAGGTAACAGATATGTAGACGGAGATAAAGAACCAATTAATAGACACTGCCTTGATGCACTAAGACATGCATTGCACTGTCATTACTTCGAGGTAGATAGAAAGAGGGGAATTAAATAATGGATATGACTAAAGCGAAAAATTTAACATTTGGTACAGCCTTAGGATTCTTAAAATCAAATTACAGAGTAGCAAGAGAAGGATGGAATGGTAAAGGTATGTATATCTACCTTGTACAAGGCAGTGAAATACCAGTGCAAGATTTAAGAAACGAAGCTATGGAACAAGTAGGACGATATATAGATAACCCAGACCAACTAATAAAAATAAATCCACACATAGACATGAAAGCAGCAGACGGCTCTATTGTAGTTGGTTGGTTAGCCAGTCAAACAGATATGTTAGCTGAAGACTGGATGGTGGTTTTATAATGGAATTAAAAGTAGTTTGTGAAAACGCATCTGAGTTATCTAGAACAGACCAAGAAGCATTCGCAATGATAAGAAGACAAGGATTCGGTGCATCAGATAGTTCTATTATCTTAGGAGTTAATCCTTTTCCAGATGGAACTATAGATAAATTATTAAAACAAAAGATTTCACCATACATTACTGCTGAAGAATTAGCCATAGGGCAGATGGTCAACGTGCGTAAGGGCGCTGACCTTGAACCTTTAATACTTCAGAAGTTTACAAAAATGTTTAACATAGACCTTGAAGATATAAAAAAGCCTGATGCTATGTATAGAATTGGAGACACACCTTTAACTGTAAATTTTGATGGCATCCTTGACTACGCAAACAATAAGCTTGCTGTTGAATGTAAGTTTGTAAGTTTATATGGTAGCAAGTATTATGATTTAACTAAGTCTGTAGAAGAAGGTTCTTACTTTCCAGCAGACTTATTAAAGATACGAGATATAAAAGACTTAGGCTCTGAGGTAAATAGTATATATTTAACTGAGCGTGCAAAAGAATGTGGCATACCTATTTATTATTACACTCAGATACAACAACAACTGTTAGCACTTGATGCCCCTTGGGGGTATCTTGCAGCGTTGTTCGATAAGGACTGGACTCTAAGAGTGTTCACTGTAATGGCAGATGAACAAGTACAAAATAAATTAATGGAGGTGGCGAATAAATTATGGACGAGCTTACAAGGGAAGAACTAGAATCTATAGTTAAAGCTATAGTAGCATGGAATAGCGGCAAGCTAGAGTTTGACCCTGCGTATCTTAAATACGCTAACATGTTTGAACTTAACGTGGAACGCACGGATAATCAATTAACTCTTAAAGTGCATATGCCACCGTTGAAATAGGTGACGATATGGTATCTAAAAAGAAACCTAGAGTAATATACTTTCCGACACTAGATTATTTGACACCATACCAGCAGGAGAAAAAATTAAAAGAACTAGCAAGTGAGGTGAGAATATATAATATGTATGAGATACTATCAAACATACCACAACTAGAAGTAATAAAAAATATGCCTAAAGACGAGGCTACTAATCTAATGAAGCTTGCACACAAGTACCATAGAAATGTAGACCTACAAGCACACTGGAATATTTCAGGGTACGCTCTTAATAAGTTATGGAAAGAGTACGACACAGTTCAGGAAAGAACAACGCCTAAACCTAAACCAAAACTAGAATTAAAAGAAGTGCCAAAGCCTGAACCTATTGTAACTACTGTGTTTGAGCCAGTGCCTGAAGGATTTAAAATAAACTTAGCAGGAATTTATGAAGGTGAGGATTTACAATCCAGACTATTAAAATTAATAGACTTGATTAACACAGATACAAAATACGAAATAACTCTGGAATTGAGCGAACAGTAAAAGGGAGGCATAAGCCTCCCTTTTTTTATTGCCATCTATTATAACTTGTTAAGTTACGAAGTATCTGTGTTTTTATTTTTAATGTCCACTTGTTAGTTGGGAAAGATAAGAACCTGTACTTAGGACTTCCTTTCTTAGTCATAGACAGTCTCCATATATCTGAGAACGCCGTGTTAAGTGAACGGTAATTCTTAGTTGGGTATGCTGAGCCACGTCTAAACTTCATGTATGCTCCGAAGTAAGTTCTATTAAACGTAGAGTATGGTGACCATATTCTTTGACCGTACTTAGGATAATACTTACGTGGATACATCTTCTTACTTGGATATAAATATCTTCTATAACTTCTAAACTTAGGACTGCGTGGTGTGTACCTTCTAGTATAATACCTACTAGGGGTAGGGGTATATGGAGTCCAAGGTGTATAAGGTGTACGTTGTGCTGGTGTCCAAGTTGTATTAAAGATTGGTGCTAACAGTAATGTTAATATCCAAGGCTTATCATAACTTCCATCTTCTGTTTCAGAAGCGCGTATCCTATTTACATGAGAGCCTATTAATGGCATCAGGTTCCATGCGTAAGTCTTCTTACGCTCTAAGAAATCTTCTTCTGATTCCCAAGAGTTCTGCTCCATTGTAAACAAATCATAAACAGCTCTGCCTGCTGAGTGGAAGTTGCTTGTAATGTATCCTGCTGGGTCTGCAAAGAAGTTCATCATATCCACTGCTGAAGGATTTAACTTTAGAGTTGTACCAGTTTCTTCATTTAATATTATGTTACCTGTATACATCTGGTATCTTAAACTCTGTCTTAATAATACATCCTCTTGCTCACGCTCTTTGAACTGAGATGCTGCGCTCCAAGCATCAGAGAATATTTCTACAGCTTGTGGAGATTTACCAAACTGCTCCACCCAGTATATCAATGACATGGTCCTGAATGTAGAGAACGGCATTGCCATCTCAAGGTATATCTGAGACATAGACTTATGGTTGTAATCAAAGTGCGTCTTAGTTATCTCAGCCATTATCTCAGGTGTAGAGAATCCTTTGTCTTTCATATATTTAAACAGTGATAGCCTTAGTATTTCCTCTGACTGCATGTTAAGTGATAGTGCATTAGACACTACAGGACTGTTCATCATCTTAGTTAACATGTCTTCCTCAAGGTTAACATGCTTAGTAGCTTCTAACATTTCTTTGTAAATATCTGCGTGTTCAGGAAGTACACGCCCTGTCTTTAGATACGTGATAAAATTTTCTACGGTAATATCTTTACCCTTATACTTATTGTGCATTTCATATGCACGTTTGTAAACTAACAAATCACCTTTAGTATCCATGAGATTATTAATCCTTGGTGTGTCATTAGCAAACTTATTCTTTAACCACGTCTCTGCTATATCATCTGGCATCTGCATAAACTTTCTAAACTCTTTCTCAGTAAGCCCTGAGTTAAGTTCTCCTACACGCCTATACATTTTATTTATAGCATCTCCGTAATATTCTTGTGCTTCTCTTACTAAGCCCATACCACCACCAGCTTTTTGATACTCAGTAATCATGTCAAAGATTTCTCTAGGTACTCTAGCTTTACCAGTGGCAAAGAATTCTTCAACTGCTACTTCAGGTCTGATACGTTGTTTCTGTGCGTGTTTATAAATTTCTGTAAGAGTATTCCTGTAGTTGTAGTAATGCTTAGTCATTTCAGCCATAGTAAGTGTAATGCCTATATCCTTAGTAGACATCATGTTCTTAACAGCTGTGTCGAATATATTTCTAAAGACTACACCTAGATTAAATCCTAACCAACCTATTTTAAATGGTGCGACTAATGCTCTGTCTAGGAATCTTAGTACAGGGTTACTTATTCTATAGTTATTTATTACTGAATAAGCTGTGTTGTAGGTTTCCCTATCTACTATAACAGCGTGCATCTTCTTAGCGAACTCCACATCTTTAACACTGTTAATATTAATAGACGCAAGTCTAAAGTCCGGCACACCTTTCTTAGTCTTATCATTTAAGAATGTTACTTTAAGGTGAGGAGCTTTCTTTAGATAATCTACGATAGCATCGTCTGTCATATCTGTTAGGTTCTCTACCATGAACTCAGGTGTCTGCATTAATTTTATAAACTGTACTTGCACACCTAGTTTAGATTCTAATAACTCAGTAGCATGGTACATTGTTTTAGCTGGATTAAATGCACTGTAAGCCATGTACTTTCTTCTACCATCTATATGTCCTAAGACTGAGTGATTAAAGTAATTACCATCAAAGAAGTTTAGATGACGCATTGTATCTATGCTTAGTTTATCAGGCATTAACTCTCCAAACTCTAGTAAAAGTTTTTCCATTGCTATATCATCTAGTATCTCTAAGGTAGATGTGCTTGCATCTGTAGCTAGTCCTACTAGATTCCTACGTGCTAAGTTCATATCTTGCATAGCTTTAATAACATCTTCATAAGCAAAGTCTCTAATGTACTGAGCTACTGTGTCTCCGTCAGCAAGCCCACCATTTACTAACTCAGTAATCCATTCTTCCATATTAAAATCTTCTGTTAAAGGTCTGTATGGTATGTCTACAAACTTACCTATATCAGCTTCTTTAATATAGATAGCTGTAAAGTCTCTGTTGATTTCAAAGCTCATACCTAAATCCTCATACGCTTTACGGTTAGCTATTAGTTCGGAATAAACTTTATCTAAGTTATGCTTTATCACATCAGATGCTTTATTAGTTCCACGCATAGGGAAATATGTTTCACTAAATAAGCTTGAGTTATTAAACACTATCAGTCCTTTAGCATGGTGTCTGAGATAAGTTGCCATATCTTCAGGGTTATAGTTTAAAACTCTTTCTAATTTATTAAAGGAAACTACTGCGTCAAATCCTTCAGCTATAACTCTTAGCTTACTGTATATTGATTGTTGTGATACTTTATCCTCTGGCTTTAACATACCTTTGCTTACAAGGTCATCAACTTCAAGGACTATAGTCTCAACTACACTCTTAAATGTTTCAAAGCTATCAGACATATATCTATATATCGGTGTAGCTCTCTTTAGTCTAGTAAACTCTAATGAGTTTTGTAACTTATCTAATTCCTCTAAGTTAGTTATACTAGCCTTAGCTAACTTATTGTAGTATTCAATCATCTCGTCTGTTTCCATTGTGAAGAACTTAGCATCATCACCGTACTCATTTAATACATCTTTAAATAAGTTACGTGGATTATATAGTAAGTCCATTATGTCAGCGTGTTCTTCATACAATGACTCTAGTCCAGCGTACACAAATCTAGGTACACCATTTACTTCTATCTCTTTAATTCCAAACTCACTTGTTGAAACTATAACATCCTTATAAATTTTATATAACTCATACACTGTAGCAAAGGAGCTGGTTACATCATCACCATGTTTAATACTAGCTAACACTGGACTATAATAGTTAGTGCCTGCGAGTCTACGTAGCTGGTCCAGTATTGTGTCCTGTACTTGGTGCAGCCCATGTATGTTTAAACTATCTATTAGCTCAGGGTTTCTAAGATACATGATTGTTCTTTGAATATTCCCTGATAGTTTGGTCATCTTCTTTAACATGTTGTCTGTAATGTATTGCCCTTGTACATCAAAGAAATTTAAAACTAAGTTAGAATCAGTGTGTTTCTTAACGCCTATAACTGGTATATAAATACCATCGACTGTGTTAATATTCATTATGTCTAACCCTACGTTGTTAGCCATTATCTCTTTAGGTATGTTCTTAGACCAGTCTTTAGGAAGTAGCCTGTGCCCTGATGTAATGTCTTCTGGATTGACGGTGACTCTGAGTTGTTGTAGTTTCTTATCAACTTCACTAAGGTTCTTTAGTGTGTCGTGCACACTTTCCATCGCATCACTTAACTCTGCAAAGAAATTAGTTATGCCTATATCACTTAGAAGATTCTTTGTAGCGTTAGACACCTTAGTAGATTCAACAGGGTTAAAGATGTTTATAAGGGTTTGATATGCCATTTCAAAATCTTTATCCATAGTTGGAAGGAACTTACCTAAGCCTTGGGTTTCTTCTGCCATGCCGTGTAGCCCACGTTTAAGACCAATAGATGAAATCTCACCTTGGCGTTTATAAATGTAATCTAACACAATCTGTTCTAAAGTTTTACGTTCATCTAGTGTAAGTCTTCTTATACCTAACCTATCTTCAAGTATAACTTTAGTATCTTCTACATTTTTAGGAGACATTAAGTAGTCTGAGATACCATGGTATCTTGCTCTGTTGTTCATTAGAGGCACGTCATATTCTAAACCATTGTGTAATCTATATATAATTTTCCCATTAGGAGGGCGCTGAGAGTCAACGAAAGTTTTAGCTTGTTGTAGTAAATCAGCCTCGCCATTAGTAAAGATTACATCTATTCTTTCAGGATTGAACTTAAAGTATTTTTGTAGTTCTGATATAACCTCATCTCTGTTTGCATCTTGACCAGCTCTATAAATCTTTTCGTAAGATTCTTTAAGGTCAGCTATAGGTATAAGATGTTTCTCATCACCAAACAGTAGGTGATACAAGTCATCACTTGAAGGATTATGTTTTACATCCACATCTGTATTGATGTACCACTTAAACGTATTTGTTTCAGGTATGACTATAGACTGTTGATATATTGATGATGTTATAGGGTTAAGTCCACTACCTTCTATATCCATGTATACGTATTTAGCTGTTACGTCTGTGTTGTCGTTCAGTATATATTTATGAACCAGTGCTTCTGAGTATGCATCGGCTATAGCTGTATGTGACATGTTGCTAACAGTAGGGTCACCAAACAAATCGTAGAACTCATCTAAGGCTTCATTAGGTAATTGCCCTGCTTTGTGTAAATCAAAGAGTCTATCTCGCCAATCGGATAATTTAGCACTATGTTTTAAACTAGCAGGTCTTAATTGATTTTCAACATTAGACATTATCTCAGCTAACGCACCTCTTAAAGCATTAGGATTTTTATGTAATGTTTTTAAATCTATTAAGGTTGATGGTCTGTCATACATTATTTGTATAGCATCCATAAATCTACTAGCAACATTCTTATCTAAGCCTTGGTCTACTGCATTAAGAACTGAGTCATACAAACTTCTTACAGATACCATACCTTCTAAGGTGTCCATAATTGTTTCGGCAGAGGACTTAACATCCATTATCATTTCGATAGTATCTTTAACTTCTTGTGTAGTTAATCCTGTTGAGTTAAATGTTTGTTTAAACATATCAAAGAAGTTCTCTTGGAATAAGTTCATGTCCCCACTAATTATATTAGTACGCATTGAGTTAAGTCCTGTGATGTCATATCTAGATAATGCATCTATAGTTTCCAGTACAGGTATCCTAGCGTACGTACCATTAGCAACTTCAGTTAGCATCTCATTCAAGTCTTCATTACGGAGCAACATAAAGTTTCTATACATTGCATTTATCTTAGGAGTGTATTCAGTCACAGCACTGGTACTGTATTCAACTAAGACATCTGCTGTTAACTCTAAGGTATCTTCTATAGCTTCAATGCTTGCTAAGATTTCTTTAAGGTTTGAGATAGCTGTGTAGTCTCTCACTGCCCCAGACTTACTCCCTAATGATAGGGACACAGATGTATCAAAAGAATCAAACCTGTCTAAACTTTTTAAGTTTCTTACTACGATATTCTTTAGGTTCACTACGTCTTCATATATATTTTCTATTAATAGTGTATCAATATTCTTAGTCTCAGCGTATATGTTTTTCAGTGTATTTATATTCTCTCTTAACACATCTAGTGCGATATTTAGGTTATCATATAAATCTGCTGCCATGCCTGTACTAGACTGCCCTATACTCAAAGACTCTATTACGCTGTTATCAAATGCATCTATTATACTTTCTATATCATCTAAGAATTTAGTATACTCTGCATCTTTGATTAAACCATTATCAAAGAAAGTGTTTTGTATCTTAGCTTCAAAGACTGTTACTGAACTTCCATGTAAATCTTTAAAGGTCTTCTCTATTATCTGGTCTGCAAACTTCTGTCCGTCTTTGCCAGTGTAGTACATATTGTACAGCTTATTTATACCTTGGTTTATATTATGCACAGCTAGTAACTCTTTAGGTAATCTGTTTAAGTCATCTGCTATTTTAGTCAATGCTTTTATATAAGGCGCTTGCTGTTCTGCAATACTCAGACTAGAACCTAAGTACCTTTGGGTTGTGCTTATACCTTCACGCATAGTTGTTATAGCGTTCTCTAGAGTGTTAATATAGTTAATAAGAACTGTCTCATGGAACCCAGACTTAGGATTAGTTAGTTGTTCTTCTAAAACTTTTATAGTTGTTTCAATAGTTTCAACGCTATCTGCAATACTAAACTCTAAGTCCATTAAAGTTACTGATGGCTTAGTATTAAAATCAAAGTTAGTGACTTGTTCTTCAAGGTCTTTGATTGTTTTAAGCATTGTGTTGTACTCTATTACACGTGGTTGTAATGCGTTGAACTGGTTAGCATAGGCTACATCTTTTGTGTCCTCATATAGTTTCCTAAGTTGTTCTCTTTGCTGTTTTAGTTTATTAAACTCTATTACATCATACCTAGCCTTAGCCGTGTCTAATCTATCTTTAAGTGCAGTGTACTCTTGTTGTCTTGCCATATCTAACCATGACTGCGCTTGTTGTAACGGAGGTACATTTTCTATAACTTTATTAACAGTGTCCATAACAACAGTGTGCACTTTGTTCAAGTCGTGTACTTGCTTTTCAATTTTAATACTTTCAACTATCTCATACAACCCTTTGACTTTCTCTCCTATATCTGTAACATGGTATAGGTTAGTTACTACTGATGCATACTCATCAAAGGTTTTATATAAGCCTGCTGAACTTGCCTCTGCAAACTCATCTAAAGATTTTACAAAATCATCGTAAGCTAAATTCTTTATAGCTTTCTGTGCTTCTTCTAATGCTGGTACTACACCTGTGGTTTTATAAGCGTGCTCACGATACTGATTAAATAAGGTTTTACCATCAAGTATTTTCTTATAGTCTCTGACTAACCTTCTAAGAGTGCTGGCTTCTTCATTAGCAATAGGGCTAAGGATAGTATCGAATGCCATGACAGGTACATTCTCTCCTGCTAACTTAGCACCCTCTGCTACATTATTAATAACAAACTCGTACTCAGGTCTAGCTGCTAGTGTAGATATAAGTGTCTTCTGATTACCGGGCTGTATGTTATCAACAGCATTGGCTAAGTATCTAACTACATAAGACGAACTGTTTGATGCTGTCTTAATAACTTTCCAAGGGATTCCTACTGTAGACTTAATAGCTAACTTAGGTCCTATAGCATCTACTACATCAACAGCTTTCTTAAACTTATTAACACCAGCTAATAGTTTAATGTTGGTTGCGTGTTCTGCTATATTCTTTAAAGCTATTTGTTCAGCGCCTGTTAAATTCATAGGCATATTTAGAAATGCTTTTTGAATATCTCCCATGTAGTTCTGAGCAAATGACTTACTAATCTTTTTAGTTAGTTGCTCACCTGTTTCCTCTATAGCTTCTTTAGCTATACCTTTAGCAGCAGCACCTAAACCTAGAGATAATAAGTTAGTAGGTGTGGCGAGTTCTAATACAAGGTCTATAACTTTATTGCCTGTATCATAGTCGAAGTTCTTTCTATCAAAGACTACTTCTTTCATCCCTTCGAGTCCACCTTGCATATCTTTAAATCCTTTACTACCTATGGTGAACCCTTTCCAAACATTATCTATTATGTCAACAGTCTCTGAGAAGTTTATTAATTGATTATTAAGTAGGACAGTACCATCAGGTTTCCATTTACCTTCAGCATCTCTAGCTGTCATAGGTTGCACTATACCTTTATACAACAAAGCCCAAGTATCACTAACAGTGTCTTGTAGAGTTTGCATCCAAGGTTGTACACCTCGGATGCTTTCTCCTAAGTTTACAGACGTACGCATGATAACATCAGCTACTGAGTTAACTTGATTAGGATTATCATAATCAAACATATACTCTTTACGTCTGTTCAACTCTTGTGTTAGTTCACTAGGCTTATAGATGTATGGAGGTTTAGGTACATGGCTGTATCTTAATTTGTTAGCTTCTACTTTCCATCTGTATTGCAGATAGCTAGTGTTAGCCATATTGCTAGTAGCATAGTTACCAATAGCATAATTGTTTTGTGCCATGTTTTTTCTTTTATTTGATAATACTGGTAGTGCCATACTGCACCTCCAAGTTATTTATTATTTCTTTTTCTGTGGTATAACTGGTTGCCTTAACCATTCTTTAAGAGTACCATCTTTAACTGCATCCTTGATAGTTTCTGCTACAGGCTTTTCATACCAAGGTACAATGGGTACTGAGTTCTGTCTTAATGGTCCACCACCGTTGTTAATAATTGTTGGAGCTTGTAGTGGTAGTCCCATATAAGGGAATGGTTTACTTGGCATCGGTGGAGCTTCAGGAATAATTATTTTATCTGAACCCATGTACGTTCCAGTTAAAGTTTCTATTTGTTCTAACACTTGTTTGTAAACTGGTAGGTCTTTAGTTGCTACAGCTCCATCTGAACCTTCTAGTTGCGTCATTCTACTATACAATGCTCCTAACTTTTGGTCATCTGAAAGTCCTGAAGTGTTGTTGTAGTTGCTGTATCTACTGCCTGTGTTTCTAGCTAGTGATGCATTAGCTGCTGCTCTCATTGCTTCTATCTGTTTATTATAATCTCCAGTTATGTTAGCTATGTTTTCATTAGACCTAGCAGTCAACTCAGCTATCTCCTTATTGGACAAACCTTGCATACCTGCTATCTTTTCACTAGATGCCATTCTATCTCTTTCAACTCCAGCTAATACATCTGTGTTATACACTCCACCTAACGTAGCTACCTCTGATGCATAAGCTGTTGTCAATGCATTAAGCTCTGATGCTGATAGCTGTCCTAAGTTAATACCTAAGTCATTGTAGTATTTCATTGCATCTACTTTAACTTTGGCTAGGGCTTCTTCTCTTTGTCTAACTAGGTCATCTCTAGCTTGTACTAATTCAGTTGCTCCCTGAGATGCTTGCTGTGATGTTCCCAGCATAGCTGACAATTCATTAGCTGCTTGTGTTCCTCTAGTTGTTCCAGCCATAACTGCATCTCTATCTCCTCTACGTAGAGTGCCAGTTAATAGGTCGGCATTGTTAGCTACTGTATCATAGAATATATCTTGTGACCTTCTGAACTCACTATCTAAATTAGCATACTGTTTTTCTACTGCATCTGTCATCTCACGTTTAATTTGTCCGTGGTCGTATATGATGCCTAGTAAATCTGCCATACTATTAGCTGAACGTAACTCAGGTCTGTCTGGTAATTGAAAACTTGGAACGTTGTAACCTCCATAAGTTGATGCGCCTCCATAAGTTGATGTCCCTCCACCACCTCTTGACTTGGAACTAGTGGATGCTAAACCTTTTAACGTGTTCCAGTCAGCTAACATCTCGTCCCAATTTTCAGCTTTGCCTCCACCACCATAAGTGCCTGCATTGTTGTTGAGGTTAGCTTCAAACATTAAACGTCCAGTGCTAAGGTCTGCATCATTATAATCAGCTATACCTGCAATCTCTTTAGCGTATTTATTTCCAAAGGCTTTAGACGCTTGGTCGTAACTCATATTACCTGTTATTAAATCTGTGTTACTCATAGCTGGTTTAGATTTACTAGATGAACTTTTCTTTTTACTTGCTGAGCTGGCAGCCTTAGCTGCTGCTCCTAGTGCACTACCTATTACACCACCTATAATTCCTAGTGCCATAACACACCTCCTCTGTTATTGCTTATTAGTTTTAGCTTTTACTGCTGCTGCATCTATCTTACCTTCTGTGAATAAATATATTGCCATAGTACCAAACGCTGATATGATTCCTATTATCTGAGTTACTTCTGTCTCAGCTACTCCAAATGTAAATAACAAAGATGAAACTATACCTGCTAGGTACGCCCAGAACTTTCTACTAGATAACTTTCTTTTCCAATCAATCTTAGTTCCCATAGTGTTCCTCCTTTTTATTTATAACTTCTTTCTTTTTAATAGATGATAACATCCATAGTTCCCCTGTGGTAAATGCAAACCAGCTAACTATTAAGGTTGTAGGTTCTGAACCTGTCCTAAGAAATACATATAATGTTGCCGCTGTAAAGCCTAGGTTCAGTAGTATAATTAAAGACACTATCCACTTACTATATTTCTTTTTAGATTTCTTATAATGTTTAGCCATTAATTTTCACAACCTTGTTTGCTACATCCCAATCTACCTTATAGCCTAGTGCTTCGGCTAACTCTCTAACTCCTACATAGTTCTTATTGTTTTCAAAGACACCTTCCATAACATACGGCTTTCCATTTATACTAATCTTGATGCCATCTTCTTTGTAAGCTATGCCTAGATATTTTAAAATTCCTTTTGCTATTACTGTAGCTATCTTGTCTTGCTGTGTCCTAAGCATCTGCGCATCTATACTATTAACTATGAATCCCATTTCTACTAGAACTGCTGGCATCTTTGTCTTAGTTATTACTGTAAAGTTTTCTTCTTTGTCTAAGTCACCATCTGTTTTATCAGACCTGAACGGTACATCTGGGAAAGCTTTTATTATTTCTAACGCTATATATTCTGCTAGTTCATCAGCTTTGGTTGTGCCTTTAGTTGTGAACAGCTCAAAGCCTCTGGCGTTAGGGTTGGTTGCTGAGTTGACGTGAAATGAAACAAAGAAGTCTGCGTTAGCATTGTTTGCGACCATAGCTCTCTTGGTAAGTGTTAAGAACTTGTCCGTAGTTCTAGTATAGTTTATAACTACACCGTGCTCTTGTAGTATAGCTCCTACCTTCTTACTCATCGCTAAGGTAATATCTTTTTCCTTTAGACCGTTACCTAATGCTCCCGGGTCTTTGCCACCATGTCCTGCGTCTATTGTACCTTTAACCATATTATACCTCCTTTCCACTGTAAGGTAAAGCAAATAACGTATCCATTAAATCATCTATAACTCCATTAGCTCCTAGTGAATGGTACTGATGATACATGTTCAGTAGATTATCTCTAACATGTATGGGTAAACATCCTGTGTTTGTGTAGCAGTTGTATGCTTGTATCAGTCTGTCCCTGAGTAAAGCTTGCATACCTAGTTTCAATGCTTGTCTTTCTGCCATACTTTCTTTAATTTCTTTATGAATAATTCTATATCCTCCTGCTATAAGTCCAACTAACAAGCTAAATAAAACTTGAAGCCAGTATTTTAAAATGAACTCACCCATTACATCCCCCTTATTATACGGAGTAGGGACAGCCCCTACTCCTTTTGTTATTGACTTAAAAGTAATGTCTTATAAGAAACCTAATCTTCATCAAAACTTATATCAGATTTTTTTGATATAATTTCTGCAACAATTAGAGTTCTATTTTCTTCTGTAGGGTTGTAAGAATCAATGATTTCATTCATTATTCTTTCACCTCTAGTAAATCTAGTAATGCATGCATTAGCTATAATTCTAATTTTATACATTGACATTGACATAATAATTTTCCCCCCCCTTTTTATATAAACATTTCTGCTAAAGCTAATTCCAAGTCCTCTGTCCTAATTTCTAATTCTTGAGTTCGTTCGCTTAATGGTTTTATATACACAGGTATTTGTGGTTCTTCTTCATTTGGGTCAGGGTAACTAAATTCTAATTCTTTAGTTTCAAGATTAATTCTATATCCATTGCATTCCATAAAGTCTTGTGAATATTGTCCATATTCTAATTGAATAGAATCAAACGTTTCTATATTTCTTTCTGATAATGCTTTAAAGGTCAATATATCTTCTTCTAAAGTTGTTTCTACTACGTCACCTTTCCGTTCTCCAACATCAACTAAAATATCTCCTGTAAATTTATCATAATACAATTTTCTGCCTATCTCCATAATAATCAAAACCCCTTATAATAATATTTTAAAATTTTATTGCCAACCATTTAATAGTAACATCAGAACTTGACCTTGGTGTTTGAAATGTAAAGCCACTAGTTGTAGTGGCAAAACCATCATTAGAATAACCATCTGAGTTACCTGATTGGAAAAAGAAACTTTCTGTAGTCCCAAGTGCTGTAGCAGAACAATAAAACCCTTTATTAATATCAGTCCGAGAAGCATCTATAACTATAATAACGTCAGCTCTAAAACCAACACCTGTAACTGTATGCGAATTGCCACCTGATGTTGTAATTGAACCTGTAGCTTTTTTTATCCCTACTACATTCCCACTTACTCCAAATATACTTTTACCACTTAGTATATTGGCAGCTATTAAATTTGTATCACCTTTTATGGTTTGAGTACCACTTAAATACTGCCCACTTGCAATCGTCTGTGCTGTAGTTCTTGGTGTATATGTTTGAGCTGATTTAGATGGTATGGTTCCCGTAAGTCCAGTGTCATTATCATTACTAAATGTTTTTCCTGCTAGTACATTACTAACACTGGCTGTACCTGCTGCACTAGCTTTGATAAAAATACAGTCACCT